>Ga0208375_1000483_pt1 | contig 57722 bp, 62 predicted proteins | sample RifOxyD1_FD_184038 | JGI IMG/M metagenome (GOLD analysis project Ga0208375, IMG submission 184038) | Soil microbial communities from Rifle, Colorado - Rifle Oxygen_injection D1 (SPAdes) | ecosystem: Environmental > Terrestrial > Deep subsurface > Rock core/Sediment | place: Rifle, Colorado... | reverse complement strand
CAAATTGTACTAACGGAGATGTGTATTGGTGGAATAGTTGCGGGCAGATTGAAGGAATTAGATATGATTGCAATTCAACACAAACTTGTTCTGCTGGAGCTTGTGTAAATAATCCCCCTCCAAGTGGACAACTTCTTGCATTTCCTGGTGCAGAAGGATTTGGAAAATACACAAGAGGAGCATATGCAGGAAGCAGCACTCCAAGAATAATAATAGTAAATACACTTAGTGGAGGAACTTCGGGAGATGAAGTTACTGGAAAAGGAAGTTTAAGATGGGCTGTAACAAGAAATTATCCAAGAATTGTTTTATTTGAAGTCAGCGGGTATATTAATTTATCAGGAAGCCATATTACTATAAACAACCCATATATAACAGTAGCAGGACAAACAGCACCAAACCCGGGAATAACAATTACTGGAAGAAGCTTTACTATAGATGATAATGAAGTAATTATCCAGCATTTGAGATCAAGATTAGGAATTGCAACTATTTCTGAGGGTTCTTTTGATGCTTTTGGAATTTATGGAGGAAACAATATTTACATAGACCATTGTTCTTTTAGCTGGGCAGTAGATGAAAATGCAGGTATAAGTCCAAGAGCAATAGAAAACCTTACTATTACTAATTCAATTATTTCGGAAGCACTTTATAATACTCCTCATCCAGACAGCCCTAATTCTTATGGAATGCTTATTGCTACAGGGGATAAAGTCTTTGTTTCAAAGAACTTATTTGCACATCTGGCTCATCGTTCTCCTATGCTAAATGCTAATTCAAATAATGTCATTCTTACTAATAATCTTCTTTACAATACAGGAACAGAAGGAAATAATATTTATCTAAACATAAATAATGTTCCTTTAAATTGTTCAATTGTTGGAAACACAATGATTCCTGGACCAGGAACAATAATACCTGAGATGGTAAGAGTCCATGAAAGTTTAACGCCTGGAAGCAAGATATATCTTGAAGATAATGAAGGTCCTGGAAGAACTTCTGATTCCTGGTCAATTGTCAGAGGAACTGATAAAACAAGTTTTAGAGTTAATACTCCTGCTGTATGGATGAGTGGTTTTACTTCTATGCCAAGCAGTGCTGTTGAGAATTATATTGTCAATAATGCAGGAGCAAGACCTGCTGACAGAGATGATGTTGATGAGAGAGTGATTAATGGAGTGATTTCAGGAACAGGAAAAAGAATGGATAGCAGTGATATTGTATGGCCAACACTTGCACAGAATACAAGACTTCTAACAAGCATTCCTGGTTATCCAGCATCTAACACACATGGAGATGATGATGATGATGGATATACTAATCTTGAAGAATGGCTGTATGATCAGGCAAGAATTGTTGAAGGAAGATAAATTCTAAAAAATAGATAGTAAAATAAAATTTATTCAAACAATTTTGCAATTCCTATTAAAACTCCTATTAGGGTTGTTGCTACAACAATCCATCCAAAGACAACTGTGACTCCAACAGGAATCCATCTTATTGTTAAAACCTTGTCAATCATTCCGAATGCAACTGCAAGAGAAACAATTACTCCTGTAATCCATGCAACGAAACTAAATGTTTTTGGTAGGGTGTTTTTATTTTTTGACATAATAAACTTTAGATAAAGAAGTTTAAAAATCTTAACAAAGCTTTTATATTTGTATGATTTTGCTGTGAAATGAATTTAAAAGAACTTAAGATAATGTTCTCTGAATTTAAAGATTATCTCTGCTCATAAGGTAAAAAGAAGAATTCAAAAGGAAATGAAGAAATGGCAATAAAATCAGATTACGACATTAAAAATGATAGATTATACTTTTATGTAAATGAAAATAATGTTGATTATAGCATTGATTATGATGATGTAATCCTTGATGTTTCAGGAAAGAGGATTACTGGAATAGAAATTATGGATGCTTCCAAATTTCTTAGCATTAAAAAATCAGTGGATATAAACAAATTCTTCTCTTCTCTTAAAAATATCAAAATGGATGTTGAATATAAGGATAATTCAATTTCGGTTAGTATAAACCTTGAATCAAATAAATCAAATGAAAATATTTATATTAAAGTTCCAATAAAAAAAGAATTAATTGTTTGTTAGATTACATCTCCTCTTGAACAAAGGGGGATGAGTTTAGTGCAGGAAATTTTACATTTCCTCCAGAGTATCTATTCCAATTAAATAAAGTGAATTTTTCAAGACCTGCCTGAATGCTTTTACAAGTTCTATTCTAAAGGATTCTTTATCTGAATTAAGAACAGGGCAGGAATGATAAAACTCATTAAAAATCTGGGCCAATTGATAGGAATAATTTGCAATAAGAGAAGGATTGGTGTTTTTATAGGCATTTAAGGCAATATTTTCAAAATCAGATAATTTTTTTATTAAGGCTATTTCTTTTTCCTCAAGATATTCAAGGGGTGAATTTGATTTTTTATTTTTTAGTTTTCTCAGTATACTTGAAGCTCTTGCATAGCTGTAAAGAATATAAGAGCCTGTATCTCCTTCAAAATTAATGGATTCTTTTGGATTAAAAACCATGTCCTTTTTTATATCTATTTTTAATAAAAGATATTTTATTGCTGCAAGTGCTATTGTAAGGCTTCTTTCCTCTGACTGCTTTGGTGTTAATTTATATCTGGATTCAAGTTCTTTTTTTATCAAGTCCTGGACTTTTTCTATTAAATCATCTGCATCAACAACTGTTCCTTCCCTTGATTTCATTTTCCCATCAGGAAGATTGACCATTCCATAAGAAAGATGCTTTAATCCTTCTGATTTAAATCCGAGCTTCTCAAGAAGTGTGAACAAAACATCAAAATGATATTTCTGCTCATTTGCAACAACATAAATTGATTTATCCAGTTTGTATTTTTCCTGCTTTAATTTTGCAAGATAAATATCCTGGGTAATGTAAACAGAAGTACCATCAAGCCTTAGCAAAATCTTTTCGCCTAGCTTTTCTTTTTTAAGATTAATTGCTATTGCTCCGTCTTTTTTCTTTTTAAAAATTCCTTTTTTCAGGCCCTCAAGAATAATCTCTTTTCCTTTTTCATAAATCTTGCTTTCAAAAAATTCAACATTGTGCTTTATCCCGAATTTTTTGTAGGTTTTCTCAAATCCATCAAGAGCCCATTTATTCATTTTTTCCCAGATCTTCAGAGTTTCCTTATCTCCCGCTTCCCATTTCTGAAGCATCCTGTGGGATTCCAGTTCAAGTTTTTGATTTTCCTTTTCTTTTTTATTGAACATTACATAATAATCCCCTACAAAATGATCTGATTTCTTTTTTTCAGATTTTGGGTTTTTCCCCTTTCCATAAAGTTTGTAGGCAGCCATTGATTTGCATATATGTATTCCCCTGTCATTATTGAGGTTAGCCCTTATTACCCTCTCCCCATTAAATTCAAAAATTCTTGAAAGGCTTTCTCCTATTGCCATGTTTCTTAAATGCCCGAGATGAAGTGGCTTGTTGGTGTTTGGGGAGGGAAATTCTATCATTGTCTTTTTTCCTGCTCTTTTGGACTTTCCGAAATTATCTTTTTTGGAATTTATTTCTTTTATTAAATTAACACCAAGAGTCTTCCTATCCAGAAAGAAATTTATGTATGGACCCCTTGTCTGAATATCCTCCATTCCACCAGGAGGATTTCCCATTAATTCCCTTAATTCAATTGCTATTTCATGAGGTTCTTCCTCCATTATTTCTGCAAGAAAAAAGCAGGGAAGAGCATAATCTCCCATTTCAGAGGAAGGAGGAATTTCTATTGTTTTTGCTATTTTCTCTTCAGAAATATCAATGGATTTCTTTTTAAGGGATTTTTTTATAAGGCTGACAATCACTTCTTTCATGAAAAATTAAAGAAAAGAGTGTTAATAAAAGTTTGCGATTTAATTCAAAACATTTATAACTGGAGTTTTTTTATGGGATTTATGGCAGAGATTAAAAAGGACAATCTTGAGAAAGCACTTAATTCCAAAAAGCAGGAAAGCCCACAGATGCCAAAGGAAATGGAAATAGGATTTCACCAGGGTGCATTGAATACTCTGATTAATGAAAGAAACGAGCTTGTGAGGATGATAGGACAGACAGAGGGTGTAATGCAGGCGCATCTGAAGAGACTTGAAGAACTGGGTGTTAAAATCAATTTTGGAAAACCTGAAGGAAAAAAATAGATTTTTGAAAAGATAAACTTTTCGAGTCACACATTTCTTCGAAATATGCGGGTGAAAAGAAACTTACCTTTGAATTTGGAAATTTCTAATTCACCCTTATTATATGCGGGTGAAAAGAAACTTACCTTTGAATTTGGAAATTTCTAATTCACCCTTATTATATGCGGGTGAAAGGGTTCGAACCTTCGCAGGCACTAAGCCACTGGATCTTAAGTCCAGCCCGTTTGACCACTCCGGCACACCCGCCTAAAAAAATAATCCTATAATTAGTTATAAATCTTACTAATATGATGCAATAAACAATATTTATAAACAATTATTTCCTAATATAAATTGTATTATTAACTGAAAGGAGGTGAGGAATATATGGTTAAAGCGAAAAGAAATATGCAGAATGCTATGAATGCTAAAAAAGCTCCTGCTGGAGTCAAGATAATTTCTGTTTTGTATTACATAGGTGCTGTGTTATCTGTACTTGCAGGAATATTAATTATAGTTGTTTCAGACTATATGGCTTCTCTGGTTCCTGAACTGGGCACACTTGGTTCTGGATTATTCATATTTGTGGGAATAATTCTCCTAATATTCGGTGTTCTTGGATTCTTTATAGGTAAAGGATTATGGAATCTAAAATCATGGGCAAGAATTGTTGCAATAATATTTGCAATATTTGGTATAATCTCTGCAATTTATTCAATACTAGGTGAATTTGCAGTTAGGCATATTGTAAGCATTGTAATTCATGCTGTTATGGGGGGATATCTCTTTTTCAGCAAGGATGTAAAGAGAGCCTTTGCATAAAACATTTATTTTTTATTTTTTATTTTTATAATAATATTTATATAGAGGAAGTTCTTGTAATTGTAATGGTTGGGGATGGGAGTCTTGAAAGTATTTCTGTAGAAAGAAAGATTTATTGTAAATATAAAAATGAATGATTCTCGTTCTGGTGTGAAATATTCCTATGAGAAAAAACCTAATTTCTTTTACAGATTATATAGAAAAATATTTTATTCTGATTAATCAAATAATTTAGAAACAGAAAGTCCTTCCTGTGCTCTGTATATTGCTTCTGCAAACAAAGGAGCCATATCAATAATTTCTATGTTGCCATCTTCTTCTTTTGGAAGATAAAAGGTATTGCTCGTCATGACATTATCAAAGCTTTCAAGAATATTTTTTGTTCCAAGGGTAAATAAACCGTGGGTTGCATAAACCAGTACCTTTTTCGCACCATTCTCTTTTAAGATTTTACTGCATTCGATAACTGTTTTTCCGGAATCAAAAATATCATCTATAATCAGGACATTTTTATCCTGAACATCCCCGATAAAAAACATCTTCCCGACTTCTCCTGGTTTTGAACGAAGTTTATGCGTAAATGCAAAAGTATAATCGTGCTTAATTTCATCAGATTCATTTGCATTTATCAGTCTCTTAAAAAAAGACATGCTTCTGTCTACTCCTCCTGCATCAGGAGAAATAACAACCAAATCCTTCAAGACATCAAAATGATTTTTTCTTATGTATTTTACAACTTCAGGAAAACTATATAGGTTATCAACAGGAACATTTTGCGGATAGGCATTCTGAATTTGAGGGGAATGCAAATCAATTGTTATTACTCTTTTTAACCCAGGGGAGATAGATTCCCCCAATGCCCTTGTTGAAACTGGAACTCTTGAACGGGTTTTTCTGTCCTGTCTTGAATAAAACATATTTGGCAAAACAAAGCTTAAACTTTTCACAGAAGCACTTAAGCATAAATCCTTTACAAGAAGCAATTCAACCCACCAGTCATTAGGATGCTCATTTGAAGAATGAATAAAATAGACATCTTTTTTTCTTATATTCTCGTCAATAAAAGGCATTATTTCCTTATTTCTAAAGATTTGCACATTTAATGGAACAACAGGAATCTCAACTTCTTTATTATCCTTTATATAATCATGAATCTTTTTTGCAAAATTCCAGGAAGGGGCATTTGGATCAGCAAGCAAGACCACATCTTTCATATTATAAAAAACCTAAATTAATTTATATGTATTTAGATATTAGAGTATATGAAAAAGAAAAGAGAACTGATTTATCTTGTTATTCTTGTAATCATAGGGATAGGAATTAATTACAATTATCTTGATGGATTTATTATTAAAAATTTCTCAAATGAAGAATATATTGAGGTTGAAAGAGTGATTGACGGAGACACTGTTGTTGTAAATGGGACTTCTGTGAGACTGCTTGGGATAAATGCCCCTGAAAAAGGAGAGAAATATTATGCTGAAGCAAAGAATTATACCAGTAGCCTGGTTATGGACAGAAGCTTAAGAACTGAAAGAAAGGGGAAAGATTTGTATGGAAGAGAGCTGGCTTATCTCTTTTATGGAAACATAAATATTAATTCTGAAATTGTCAAAAAGGGATATGCAAATTATTATTTTCCAGAAGGAAAAGACAATTATTATGATTTATTTGTAAATTCCTGGGAAGACTGCATTAAAAGAAATGAAAACCTGTGCGAAAAATCAGAGAGTCTTTGTGCAGAATGCATTGTTTTAAAGGATTTTGGATACAATCAAAATGTTATTTTGTACAACAAATGCCTCTCTGACTGCAATCTGGAGGAATGGAGCATAAAAGACGAGGGAAGAAAGAAATTTGTTTTTGAGAATTTTATTTTAATAAGTTATGCAGAAGCTGAAATAAGCAATAAAGATTTCAATGAAACTTATGTCTGGACAAAAACAGGAGATACCATGTTTTTAAGGGATAATGAGGGGAAACTTGTTCTTTGGGAAGGGTATTGAATAATGAATTAATAAACTTTAAATAAAGTATTTACTCTTTTATTTAATGATAACCCTGAATAATGCCAGTGAGATATCGTCTATATTCCTGACTGTTATACTAATAACTTATCTTATAATAGTTGAGCTTGGAAACAAAAGAATAAAAAAGGCACTCTTTCCGTTTATCCTGCTTTTAATAATTGTTTTCTTAATAATAGCTGTAACAAGTGTTTATTCAACATACATTAATCTAAAATGAAGGGAAAATATATCTGGAGAAATAAATTAATATGAAGGAAATGACTTTTATACTTGTAATAATCGGAATATTCTTTGCAGAGTTAAATCTAAACTTATTTTCTGAATTTGGCTTCTTAATTTATGCTATTCTCGTAGGAGTTATCCTCATTTTAATGGAAAATGAGGTTGTTATGACAAAATATGAAAAGATTTTCCTTTTTCTTATGATTATCCCCATATGCAGGCTTGCTGAATTCTTTGTTAATTTTGGATTTTTCTGGAAAACATTTATCTTCTATTTAATGATAATCTTTCTTGTTATATTTTATGCTATAAAACTTAATATAAAAACAAAGCCGTTTATAGGAAACCCGATTTATTTCATGTATGTTGTTTTGGGTGCTGGTTTGCTGAGCTTGATTGCAAAATATATTTTTAGTCTGAATCTTTCAGGGATTATATTCCTCATTCCAATAATAGCTTATGCTGAAGAAATACTTTTTAGGGGTGGAATCCAGAATTTAACAGAAGAATGTTTTGGAAATCTTTCAATTTTATCAACTTCCCTGTTATATGCAATATTCAGCATGAGCCTTGGATTTGAATTTGCCTTAATTGCATTTGGAGCATCAATAATTCTAAGCACATGCTATTATTTTACAAAGAATCTTTACCTTTCTTTTGCACTGAATATTACATTTCATGGCCTTGTATTTGCATTATATCCCATGATTATATAATTTTTAACAAAAGTCATTATTGCTTTTGACAACAATAAAGCTTTTAAGCAAATTTGATTTAAGATTAGAATGAAGAGGGGTGATAATAGTTCTGCATTAAAAAATATTTCATTGTTACTCCTTGTTGTTTTGTTTTTATTTGGATTAAGTTCTGTTGTTTCTGCAACCAGTGCCGGATGCTGTATTGGAAGCGGATGCCTGACACTTGTGGAAGGAAACATAACTTATGCAGACAGTGAAAATTTTGTTGAAGGTGCAGATGTAATTGTTACATGCAATCACGGAACTGGATTTGGAACTGTGAGTGAAAATGCTGTTAGTTCTTCAAATGGAAATTATTATGTTATATTCTGCCAGACAGACTGTGATAAGGATGATGAAGTAACTGTTGAAGCAACAAAAAATGGTTTATCTGGAATTAATACTGGATATGTAGAATATAGGGGATATATTGATGTTGCTCTTGTAAATGTTCCACTGGTTCCTGAATTTGGATTAATTGCAGGAGCAGCAACTATTTTTGGTGCTCTTGGAGTATTTTTTATTGTAAGAAAAAGATAATTCTGATTTTTTAAAAATCTCTCCAAATCAGTAGTGAAAAAACGATTATATCCTCGAGAACAACAAAGCTTTTAAGCAGATTATCTTATTAAAAAATATGAAAAAAGCTTTCAGCATATTAATATTTGGAATAATGTTAATTTCACTTTTAGGAGCTGTGAATGCACAAACAGTTGTTGGAGGGACAATATATGATGCTAATTATCAAAATAAAATTTCTGGAGCTCATGTAGTTGTTGTATGCAATGGAAATACATTAGAAACTAACAGCATTAGCGATGGTTCTTATTCAGTTGCTTATAATACTAGTGAGGAATGTGAATATGGTGATAATTTAAGAGTTGATGCAACAAAGGGAGATTTATCTGGAAGTGCTGAAGGAACTATCCAATTTAATGATGTTGGAGGGACTTCTCTGGATGTAGGAATTTACAATGTTCCCCTAGTTCCAGAATTCGGAGCTATTGTTGCTGGACTAACAATATTAAGTGCTCTTGGAGTATTTTTTATTGTAAGAAAAAGATAATTCTGATTTTTTAAAAAATCTCTCTAACTCAATAGTGAAAAAACTCATTATATCCTCGAGGACAACAAAGCTTTTAAGCAGATTATCTTATTAAAAAATATGAAAAAGACATTTTCATTTGTTTTAGGAATTATATTACTAGTTGTTTTGGCAAGTGTTGTTTCTGCTCAAACAGGAGCAATTTGGACTACTACAGCAAATTGTGGGGAAGATCCAAAAAATGAAAATCCATATGCCATAGGACAAGTTGTTTATATTAATGGAAATAATTTCAATACAGGAAATTACAACTGGAATATTACAGGGCAACCAGGACATGCTTCTTGTGATCCAAATAATGTTGTTGCTTCTGGAAATGTAAATGTGGTTGTTAATTCAACTAATCCTAATGGAGCTTTCTGTTTCCCAGCATACACTGTTGCAAGTAATGATTGTGGGGTATACAAGGCAACTGTTGATACTAATAAACAGGATTCTTACCATGTTGATTTAAGTCTTCCAACTGTTCCAGAATTCGGAGCTATTGTTGCTGGACTAACAATATTAAGTGCTCTTGGAGTATTTTTTATTGTAAGAAAAAAATAATTCTTTTGTAAGGTTTAAAAAGTCTGTAAAATAATTATAATAATGGCTGGATTATTAACTCATTTAGGCATTGCATTAATTGGAGGATTAATTGCCGGATTAATCTTTAATCACTGGAAATATGGAGTTGCTTTTGGATTTGGGCATTTAATTCCTGATTTAATTGATTTTGGAATTCCAGGATTGCTTATGGGTTCTGCTAATCCTGCTGAAATAATGTCTCATCCCTGGTTTTATCCTCTTATGCTTTTAGGGCATACCTGGTGGCACTGGGTTTTATTTGGAATTCTTATTTTCTTAACAGCATTACTATTATACAAACTTAAGAAAATAAAGAAAAATACATTTACATGCACAGTATTAATCCTTATATCTTTCCTGATTGGAGTGATGATTCATTTAATTATAGATATTTTAATAATTGAGAGAAGTTACTGGGTATAAAATAACAATAAATCTTAAATACCTGTATTTTCATTTTATTACATGAGTAAAAAGACAGTTGCATTAATGCTTTGTTTTATATTGGCTTTTGCATTAGTTGGAATTGTAGAATCAAAAAAAACAAAGGAAAAATGTGAATTAGGCTCTATTGAATCCGGAATTGCAGAAGTATTAAATGAAGTAAATTCAAATCCCCAATATCTGGAATTTATTGAAAATTCTAAATATGATTCTGTCAGAGTTGTTATTGATAAAAAAGAATATTATTTTGTTTATGAAAACAATGAAGTAAAACAAGCTGAAAGTGCAGAAGAGGATTTTTCTATTAAGATAAATTGCAATGAAATGAATAGGCTAATTAAGGCTTATGAAAATGAGGATCCTAAGCTTAAAAGAAAGATAATTAGCCAGATTCCTGGAAGAGTAAAGGTTAATTTGTTCAGACAATGCATGAATACTGAATGGTGCAAGAACCAGGTTTTCTAAGAAACTTTAAAAATAACTTCCCTGTATATCCTTTATGAAACTTATACAGAATAGAATAATGAAAGAATCTCTTTACAAGAATTCCCTGTTTATTATGACAAGTTCAGGGGTTATGGCTGTTTTTGGGTTTTTCTTCTGGATTATATGCGCTAAATTATTTTCCAGCCATGAAATTGGATTAGCAACAACAATGATTTCTGCAATTGGATTAATAATTTCCTTTTCTCTTTTAGGCCTGAATACAGGATTGATAAGATATCTCCCTAATTCAGACAACAAAAACAATAAAATAAACACCTGCCTGACACTTGCCGGATTAGTCACAATTGTTGTTGCGTGCATTTTTATTATTGGAATTGACAAATTCTCCCCTGAATTAATGTTTATCAAGGAAAATATGTTTTTTGGATTTCTTTTCATATTCTTTGCTGTTGTATATTCCACAAATTCGATTATTGAGAGTGTGTTTATTGCAATGAGAAAAGCCCAGTTTGTTTTGTTAAAAAACACAATATTCAGTGTTGTTAAATTAGGGCTTCCATTTTTAGCAGTTGGATTAGGGGCTTATGGGATTTTTGGCTCATATGCAGGTGCATTGGCAATAGGGCTTTTTGCTGTTATTTTAATACTTATGTTCAAATTTGAGTATAAGCCAAGGATTGTGTTTTATGACCTGGTTATTAAGCGCATAGGAAAGTTTTCTTTTGGAAATTATGTTGCCGGGTTTATTGGAGGGCTTCCATTACTGGTTTTGCCATTAATGATAACCAATAAAATCAGCCCGCAGACAACTGCTTATTATTATATGGCTATGATGATTGTTAGTTTATTATTTGTTATACCTTCAGCAACAACAAATGCCCTGTTTGCAGAAGGAAGCCATGAAAATAAGAAATTAGAAAAGAAAATAAAAAATGCAATAAAGATGATTGGGGTATTTTTAATACCCGGAATATTAATTACAATATTCTTTGGCAAGTATATTCTGCTTGCATTTGGGAAAGAATATTCAGAAGCTGGAATGAATTTACTGAGAATAATGGCTTTAAGCGGGATATTTGTCTCAATTAATTCTATTTATGGAAGCTTATTCAAGATAAAGAACAGAATAAAGGGGATTTTAGTTGCAAGCATAATCAGTGCTGTTGCAATCTTAGGTGGAAGTTATGTTTTAATTGAAAGAGGGTGGGGATTAATGGGTGTTGCAATTGCTTATGTTGCTGGACAGGCAATTGTAAGTGTAAGTTACTGGCTGATGAACTTTAAGAAGTAAAAATATCTCTGAATTATTGAATTTCTGTGCATTCTTCAGGTGGAATAATTAATAATTCTCCATAACCCTGATTAAGAATCTTCTGATTTACAAAAGTAGAATTAACATAAACATATCTTAATAATCTGCTATAAACATCTTTATCTGGACCTGAATTAGAAGATACAAGAATTACTTCTTTATCTAATATCAATGTTTCAAGATATTCTTTTGCTTCTTCATATCCTGATTGGTTTACTTCAGGTGTATCCACGCATAAAAGCCTTATTGTTATAAAAGAGTTTGAATTTGAATTATAATATTCAAATGTATCTCCATCTATTACATTAACAACTGTATTATTTAGAATTTCAGGTGTATTATATTCTGTATAGAAAAAGAAAAAGACAAAAAAGAATATAATTATTAAAATACCGGTTATAATAAGAAATACTGCTCCTCTTTCCATTATTTAGAAAATCAATTAAGTGATATAAATGTTTTGATAAGAATATATTTATAAAAGACTTTTAATTAGATGATATAAGAGGTGAAATGGTATCAGAACAATTAGCAGGTATTTTATTTCCAGGGCTTTTGGGAGGGGTTGGAGGATTGACAAGAGGATTTGTAGGGCTTTTGAAGGCTATTTCTCTCAGAAGAAAGATTTTATGGGGGTATTATGCTGTTACTGTTCTTGTTGCAATTGTCATAGGATTCTTTACTGGAATAATCTTTAATTTTGATTACAGACTTTCTCTTCTTGCAGGATATGCAGGAACAGATATATTAGAAGGAATTTACAAGAGTTTTGCTGTTCAGAAAGTGTATGTTAGTTCTGCAAAAGCTTCAAAGAAATAAAATGACTAATAAAAAACTTATAGAATTTATAAAAGAAGCAAGAAAAAGAGGATTTGGGGATGCAACAATAAAAAAAGCACTTGTTAATTATGGGTGGCCTTTATTAGAGGTTGAAAAAGCCTTTATTTCCCTTATTGAAAAATATAAATTCAAGAATCAGGTTACACTTTTTCTTGATACAGAAATCCTTGAACTAATTGAAAAAAGGGCAAAAAAGAATTTATTCACAATAAATGAGCAGATTGAGGATATTTTAAGGAGAAGTACGCTTAATCAAAAGAACAAAAAGTCTTCTGCTTATGATGCAAAGATGGATGATACACTTATTTCAATTTTCTCCAGGAAAAGAACTGGACCAAAGAGGAAGAAATAGTTATCTTAGTGAAATCATACTTTACAATTCTATCTTCAAAGCTATTTTAATCTCACTTGCCAATATGGGATTTAGTATTAACCCTTTTTGTTAATGGGATTATAAGCTTATTCTCCAAATTCTTATTTTCATTGATTTCAAAATCATGCATTGAGGGTTTTTCCATCCACCCTAAAGCATAATAGAATCTTTCTTTACCAGGAGGGATATATTCTCCCCATATATCGCGATATTGCATGATAATAGAGGCAGGAAAAAGGAATTTATAAGAGTTGAGTTATTTAGGTAAAATCCCTACTTTGTTCTATTTGATTGCCTTAGAATAAAACATATAAACAATACATTTATCATATAAAACATGAAATTACATCTTGAGAAAGGGTTTAAGCAGTTTTTGTGGAATACTCTGTATTTTGTTATCTTATTCATCATTTTTTCAGGTATTGTAGGTGTAAGTGTATTCTCAAATGGACTATTAAATACATGGAAGCTTGAAATATATGGAAGAATAGGTTATATTATTCTTTTTTCAATGGCTGGTTTTATTCTTTTATATAGAAAGAGATTAACAGAATTTAAAGCGTTTAAAAGAAAGACAAGGGATACTATAATGCTGGTATTATCTTTTTTATTATTAGGTGGATTTTATATTTTAAGCAATAATATCAACAAGATTAATTCAAGCATCATAAATATAATCTGGTTTCATATTTTTGCTCTTAGTATTTTTGTATTTTTAGTATTAGGAGTCTATGGGGTTGGTTTTGTAAAGAGTTTTGTAAAGAAGTTTAAGAAAGAACTGGTTTATTTCCTAATATTTGGAATAATTGTATATTCCTTAATGAAAGCTGTCTGGAGTTTATGGCCTTATTTGAGTTTGGGTGTTTTGGAATCTGTTAAATTTTTATTAAGAATAATTGGAATAAATGTTGAAATATTAGGACCAGCAATAATAAGAGTTAATGGTTTTGCAGTTGAGATTGCAGAGGCTTGTTCTGGAATTTATTCAATATTTATTTTCTCTGCACTTTACCTTTTTATTGTTTTCCTGGACTGGAATAAAATGAATAAAAAGAAAGCAATTGCAGTTTTCATACCTGCTGTTTTGGGTGCATTTGCATTTAATATCTTGAGAGTTTTCATATTAATGCTAGTGGGGGCATATATTTCAAGAGATTTAGCATTGGGACTGTATCATAGTTATTCTGGAATGATTTTCTTTCTGATATATTTTGGATTGTTTTGGTGGGGATGTTATAGGTGGATGAAGAAATAGTTATCTCTGTAAAATCATACATCTGCCTTATCACAACCTTCATGGTATTTTATCATTAATTACAACGTGGGTTGGAATATATTTATAAAAATAAGCACAATAATCTTTAAAAAGAGAGGGGGTTCTTTAAAATTATGAGATACGATGGAATTAACAGCATGCTTGAGAAAGACAAAAACCTATCTCTTGAAATAGATCATGTAGATAGGAGTTATGGAATTAAAAATTTCAGAACAGCAGCTATATTTGAACCAAATCCCAGAGAAGGAGAAGTTGCAAATCCAGAAGCAGGTCTTGATATCCAATATTTAGAGGGGGAAAGAAGAGAAAAGGGGGTTTTAATTTTAAAGCAAGACACACTCTTCAGGCATTGGATTTATTAGAAAGAGCCTGCAATGGGGAAAAGGGATTGGGGGATAAAGTACAGCAAGGACGTGAATCTTATATGATTAATCAAAAGAGCATTCCTTGGATTCATGGTTATATCTCTTCTTTGGGTGGATTAGATGCCTGGGTTTTTAATGAATTTCAATTTACAGTACAACAAAAAGAAGATAAGGGGTTATTTCTAGATGTTAGAAGCGGAGAATTTTATTCAGATAAAGATTTAATTTTATCTAAAAGAATTAGTGATTTAGAAGAAGGCATTGCTTTCTTTGAAAACAATCTTGTGGATGATTCAGTAATAAGAAACCTTCAGAAAGGTATTTTAATTAAAAGAGGGCTTGCAACATATGCTGATTTAAAGTTAAATAGAACAGATATATTAGAATCAGCAAAAGGTATAGTTAGTGAAGAATTTTTAGGAAAATATCAATTTGCTTTAAAGACTCTTGCACCCTTTGAGATTCCAGAAAAATATCAAAAAAATCTGTTTTTCTCAATGTTTATTAATAATTTTAATCCTCAAGAAGTAAAGCCTTTCTTAAAAATGAAGTTAGAATAAATATTATATTAATAAACTCATAATTTGAAAGAGGGAATATATTTATTCCTTAATTTTTTCTGTTAATTTAGCAAGTTCTTTATCATCAGCTCTTTCTCCCATAAGTGTTGTGACATATCCTTCATATTTTTCAAAAAATATTTTCTTATCTGCCCAAGTCTCTACAAATTTTTCCTTTAGTCCGTGTAATGGATATAACTTTACATGAATGTGATCTATTCCCATACCTTCCATAATCATTGCAACTCTCTTAACACCTAATTTCTTTTCAAGAAGTTTTGCAATCTTTTTTGAAATAAGCATAAGATTGACATATGCTTCTTCAGGCATATCAAATGCATCAGAGTGATAGTGTTTTTTTGGGATAACAAGAGTCATACCTTTTGTATTTGGATAAATATCTAAGAAAGCCAAAAAATCTTCATCTTCATATATCTTATGACAGGGAATCTCTCCCTTTGCAATTTTACAGAATAAACACTCGTTCATATTTATAGATTAGAATTCATTTTTATATATTTTTCTATTCTGAGATATTTTAAAACAACTCTAAAAAACACACCTGCTCCAGAAGTGAGTCCAGAGGTTAAGAAAACAACAAGAATCAGAAAGAAGTTGACAGATAAAGAAAAGAAAAGGCATAATAGGGCAAATAGGAAATATAAGAAAAGAGTGGAGAGGGAAAGAAGAAGAGAGGGTGTTTGGGAGGGGGTGGTGAGGAAGGGTGATTGGGGAAGTAGAAAAAGATAAATAGTCAGATGTTTAAAATGCTTTATGGTAAAAGTAAATTTTGTATGGTCATTTATTTATGAGTCTGCAATTCATAATCCCACTGTTAAAGAAGAGTTTGATTATGAAAAATATGAAGAATTTATCAACTCTTTTTTAAAGAAGATTAAACCTATCTGGAAAAAGAAAGAAAAAGAAATCTTTTCCTATTGTGAGGAAATAACTGGATTAACCTGGAAGAAAAAAGAGATTCCTGCATATCTAATAAAGATTAGTTCCCTAATGCCAATTTCAGATCCTTTAACTATTCCAATACAGTTTGAATCGGAAGATGAAGTTATTTCTTTATCACCAGGGAGGTTCATTGATATGCTGGTTCATGAAATCATCCATAATTTATTTATTCAAAATGAAAAAGAAATGGGTAATTATTTTGAATTCATATTAAAAAAATACAAAGATGAGGATTTTAATACTTCAATACACTTATTGCTCCATGCAATTCATAAAAAAATATTCTTTAAATGTTTTGATAAGGAAAGACTAGAAGAAGAAATAAAAATGAATTCCTTTTATCCAGCCTATAAAAAATCCTGGGAAATTGTCAATGAAAAAGGAGAAGATAAGATAATACAGGAGTTTAAGGATTATGTTAAAGGAACTCCCAGAGAAAAAGCATAGAGAGATATCTCATCTTCTTGGGTTATATCAATTAATTTAGATAATTTATCATTGTCAAAACCACCCAAAGCACAGCACCCAAGTTTTTCTTTTTCTGCCAGTAAAGAAATATTCTGCCCAATATGCCCTGCTTCTAAAAGTGAAAATCTATAGGCATTTGCTCCATATTTAATTTCAGTTCTGCTGATTACCCCATTTAAGACTATAAAATTTGGATTTCCTTTATATGCCTCACCAAATATTTTAGATGAATCCAAAGAGAGGTCTTTTTCTAATAGTTGTTCTAACTGATTTTCCTTAACATTATAATGGTATAATCCTTTGTCTAATCCATTAACATTATTATTTATCAGATAAGCCTCAATAGGATATCTCGCACCTGCAGAAGGATAAAATCTTCTTGTATTTTCAGGGGATTCTTCTGGGTTTTTTATTCCAAGAGAATAAAAAAGTATTTTATTTAAGGATTCTAAAGAAATTGGTGAATCTTTAAAATCCCTAGTAGATTTTCTATTCATTAATAAATCATGGAACTCTCCATTCTCATGTTTAATATCCAAGGGTATTTTTTTCATCCTGGGGTATGTTTTAAAGAATATCTTAATCCAGTTAACAGGAAATTTATAATCTTCAATTAAATTAACTCCTTGTTCAAATTTAAATTTTGTTCTTCTGTAAATATCTCTTATACTTTTTATCATTTTACATAAATGGATGCGGAACTTTGTTTAATTCCTTTCCTTTTAATTCTTTATTTAATCTTTCACTAAAATAACATGGAAATCCTTCATCTAAAAATAATGGGTGTAATTGGGGCTGTATTGTCCTTATTACAAAAAATCCTACATCCTTAAATGCCTGTGGAGTTAAATCCACATAATAACTATCTACTCCCTTATCTTTTAGATATCCTGTTAAATCTCTTTTATCTTTAATATTTAAATTAATATCTCTAAAATTTTTTAAATGTAGAGAATTAATTAGATAATCTAAATCAGAAATTCTTTCTATAGGATACCAGTAAAATCCCCTGTCTTCAATTTCTTTAATGTCTTCTGGTGAGGATATTTTTGGTCTTTTATTCTTTATATATAAATTTCTCATCCATTGTCTAACTTGTTGCGATTCTTTTATTGAACCCAAAATTCCCTGTTTAGGATTTAAGGAAGCTTTTAATCCCACTGAAACTGCTGGTCCCACTCTTGTCTTGTCAATATTTAAACACATAAAACTAGGTATCCCCAGATTACTGGTTGTATCAAAAACATGCAAATCCAAAAGATATCTTTTAAAATAATCAAAAATCTCTGAAAATCCCTTTTCCAGATTAATCTTTGGTAATTGTTTCTTGGAAAGATAAGATATCATATAAGAATCTCTTTCTATATTTTCCATTATTCCAGAATAAATTGCTTCCTCTAAAGTCTCCTGAGCTGCTGCCCCTGTACTAACTCTTGGCCTAATCATTGGTTCATCATCAAAATTAAAATCAACATAAACTAATTGTGCAGGAATTAATATCTTAGAATTATCTGAAAGGTTTTTGCCTTTAACCCACCTTAATTTCATATTATTAATTTTTTCAAGATATTCTTCTTTTCTGAAATTCAAATCAGAATTCCTAAAATTAATAAATAATGAAGGGTTTAATGCAGAATCTTTAAATTCATTATAGGAACCAAAACAAAAATCCTTCTGTGGATTATCAAGGGAATATCTTTCTAAATACTCTCCCAATGTTTTAATCTTAGCTAATTTCTTATTTTCATCAAGAGAAGAGCTTTCATATTTTCCTTCTGGAGATACGCAATAGTATTTAAAGAATTTTGGTTCATCTGTAAAATTAAATGATCTTTTAAGTATCCCAAGAAAACCTTTTTCTTCAAGTATCTTAAACTTCTTAAGAGTATTTTCTAAACCCATACTTATCCAAGTACGTTTTCAACCATCTCTGTAAGTTTGGATTCTCTTCCCTCTAAAGAAGCAGATGCTCCTTTACTTCCTTTGCAACCATAGCAACCACCACCACAACTTTTACAAGGAGCTGTTGAACAATTCTTGCTAGAACTGACATTTCTCTCGCTTGTAAAATAAGCTGCAGATTCTATATGGTCACTTTGGTCTACTTGCTTATATTCCATGGTTTTTTAGACGTATTTAATTTATTTAAACTTTATTGTTAATCAGAATAAGGCTTCTGAGGTACCATCACCTCACATAAAAATAGGATTTTGAACTTTAAATAATTTTACTTTCTCTTCTTATCCCAATTAGTTATCCCAGTAAAATCGTACTTTGCTCGGCTTTAGTGCTTGGGCTTTGTTCGTGTGGGTGGTGGTGTTAAAATGTTAGCAAAAGTGTATGTATATTCCTATGAAGCTGATAGATTTGTAGAAGAGTATTTTTGGTGGATAGTTGGAAGTATTATATTAGTTATATTGGGGTTGGTGGGGTATGTGGGGAGGTGAGGGGAAACTAAAGACATAAACCTACTCACTTAAGAACTTTTCACAAATACTAATTAATTTTGGTTTTATCTTTTCTTTAAAACTACTAAATTCCACTAAATCATATTTGACTATTGCTAAATCCTGTATTTTCTCAGTGCTTGCAAAGAATTTCTCTTCTTTTAACTCTTTTAATTTCAATTTTAAGAGGGAATTAAGATCTTTTTTAATTAAACTAGAAGATTTTATCTTTTCTATTACCTCATTGATATTAATATTTAGAGAATTTGGAATTAAATATAAATCAAATAAATCCCTTTCCATTAATTTATTTCTTGTGAGTATTGCCCTGTATTTTTCAAGGATAATTTCTGACAAAGGATAACTTAAAACTTTGAAGTTTTCTTTCTTTAGATTTAATGCAAACATTATGTCTTTTGAATTAAAGAAGTCTGTAATTGCATTAATTAATAATTCTACTGGCTTATTTATTGTCTTTTCAATGAAATTAATCTCAATTTTTATGTATTTTTCCTTAGAATAATAAATTTTGAAGGTATAAACTGTTCTTCCACTACGTATTATGCAATATCTGAGATTACTTCTGTTAGTTGAGAAGTCCAAGCCCAAATTATCTGAAATTTCCTTAAGTTTTGGAGCAAAAACATCTATGAACTGCTTTATTTTCTTTTCTCTTGTATTTCTTGTTAAATTTCTTAATGAACTTGAGTCTTTATGCACAAAATCCAAGTCTTCTGAAAATCTATGATATTTAAGATAATTTCTTGAAAGTAATGTTCCTCCTTTGAAGATTAATTCTTTTCCTATACCTAATTTTTCAAATTCTGCCAGGATTAATGTGAGTAATAAATCCTTTTCAATTATTTCATCTGCAATGCTAATGTTAAGATTTTTCTTTATCTCGCCTATATACTTCCTTATGTTTATTTCTTTCCAATCCATTTTGGGTATTTTTTAAGATATTCCTGTGTATTTTTTATTTTTATAAGACTCTTTGTTTGCTTAAAATAAACCATATCCAGATAAGTCTTAGCAGGATCAGAATAGAGATATGTTGTGTGTTTTGTTTGTGCTTTTTTTAATCCAAATATAAGATTTTCTTTTATTTTGAAAAATTTAACTTTAATTCCAAATATCTCTTTTATCCCGCTGAATTTATTATTTATAATTGATATCTGGTTTGGAGTTTGCCAAGTTTTTCCCTGATGATATAATGAATAACCTAATCCAAGATACCATTTTATTCCAAGCTTATTTAGTACAATGAAAACTACTTCTTTATCCTCTAATTCAGAAAACTCCCTGTTTTTCTCATCATAAGAATTAATATAATAAAATCCTGAGAATATTCTTCTTAGATAATTATGCCTTGAAAGATATTTTAATAGATTTTCTGCTTTGCTTCTTTTAATTTTTTTATCATATTCATTTATAACATCTATTATTTGCTTTTTTGAGAGGATTTTCCCTCTGTTCATGAGTGCTTCATAGAGTATATTTTTCTCTTTCATAAATACCTTAGTAGATATAGATATATAAATGTTTCTCTTGTTTTAAAAAGTGTCATTTTTTAACACCTTTTGTAATCTCAGGAGCCCATAGTTATCCCCCCTAAAATCCTACTTTGCTCGGGTGGGTTACTTGGTGGTATTAACATGTTAGCAAGAGTGTAGGGCAAATTGGTATGAAGGGTGATAGATTTATAGAAGATTATTTCTGGTGGATAGTTGGGAGTTTGATATTGACTATTTTGGGGTTGGTGGGGTATGTGGGGAGGTGAGGGGAAACTAGGAAACGAAAAGAATTATAGACTTAACATTTTTCTTATTTCTTCATTAAACTTTTTGGCTCTTTCAAGAGAAGTCTCTGCTTTGGATTTCATAGCTATTTCTCCAATTTCATAAGTAAACCTGCTTCTCTTTTCTTTTTCATTGGAATAATTACTTATCATCTCTTTTGCTTTTTCTTTTCCTAATATTTGTGAAGACTCTTCTTGTGCATTTTCAAAATCTTCTATGAAATGCTTTTCTAATTTTCCATTAGAATAAAAATAATAAACTAAGGCATTAAATACCAAAAAATGAACTGATTCATCTGTTTTTATCTTTACACCAATACTTTCCAATAATGCTCTTGCCATATAAAACATAGAATAATAACTTGAGTTTATTACCCATAAAAACCCATTAAAATTTGGCATACCTAGAGAATCTCTTGTTTTTTTATTTACAGATAATTCAAATAATGCTTTTGCAGAGTCCAGAGAGTCTCTTGAATTTTTAATAAAGAAATCAACATATCTTGACTCTTTAGTCTTTATAATTTTACCATTATTTATGCTTTTAATTGCATTTTCTTTTGCCTCTTTTATTTGTTTATCTTCTAGCATTTGATAAGATATTATAATAGTTTTCTCCTCCAAAAACTATTAAGTGTTTATTTAAGGATTCATTTAATATATTTAATTGTTCTCTTTTTGAAAGCATTTCATATGCACTCTCTTTGCTCAGAACATTAAGATCTATTTTAAAAGAGAAATTTGAAGAGATATTATGAATTAATTTTTCTATCTTATTTACTTTATCAGAATCATCCAGGATAATCATAACATCCAAATCATTAAACTTCTCTTTATCAACAAATGAACCAAATATCAAAAAGATAAAGAAGTCTTCATTTATCTCATTTAAACAATCTTTAATAAATAAAGAAACTGCTTTTTTCCCTGATAAAGCCTTTTTGATTCTTTCAGACTCTATAAATGAGAGTTCTGTTAAGTTTATCCTGTAATTTAAAGATAAAAGTTTTTTTTCATCTATAATGATAAACTTGTCTTTGATAAGCTCTTTTACAGAACGATGAATTAAGGGATAGGGGCTTTCAAGTAAATTTGATAATTCATTTATACTAAATCTTTTATCTATCTTTGATACAAATATTTCAAGTATTTTTGTCTGTGTTTTTGTTAACATGTTGTTATATCTATTTTAATATATAATTATATCTATTTAGTTATATTTAAAGTTTTTGGTCTTGAGTTAGTTATCCCAGTAAAATCGTACTTGGTTCAACTCACTTGCACATGGTTTCATATTGTTTTCCAGCTTTCAAAGATGGTGTGGTAGTTGGGGCTTTTTTTATGGTTTTTGTGTATTTCTTTGTTAGTGTGTGGTGGGAGGATGTGGTGAGGGGGAGCGTAGAGGAGGGGTAGGAAAAGAAAGAAAACAAAACATTTAAATAATAAACTACTCATATAAGTAATATGTTACTCAATAACAAAGAATTAATTATCTTGAAAGAATTTGCTTACGATTATTCTATAAAGAATTATGGAAGAAAATTAGCTATTAAATTAAAGATGAATCAAAAGACTGTTTCAAATATCCTTAATAGTCTGGAAAAAGAACATATTCTCAAGTTTACACAAGATGGGAAAAACAAATATTATTACTTAAATAAATCCAACCCTTTTGTAAAAGATATTGTAAAACTTATTGAAATTAATAAGAGAATTATGTTTTTTAAGGAATATAATAAATTAAATGAATTATTTTCAGAAATTGAAAAAAGAAGTAAAGGTTTAGTTATTCTATTTGGTAGTTATGCTAAATTATCAAGTACAAAAAGTTCAGATATTGATATATTTGTTATTGGAAAAGTTGAGGATCTGAAGGATTTGGAGACTCTTTATAAGATTAAAATAAATATAGTTAATTCTTCAAAAGATAAATTTAAATTAAATGATTTATTCATAAAAGAGATAATCACCAATCATATTATATTAAAGGGAGTTGAAGAGTATATTGAACTAACATGGTAAGCTTAAAATGGTGTTGCAAACAAAAGGATGGAATTAAGATAATTAACCCAAGTGAAAACCTTTCTAATTCTTATATAAAAATGAGTGAAAATGCACTTGGAACAATGAACAGGGAAAGGGGATATAATCTTGTATTTGCTATCCCAGCAGGATATTATTCAATGTATTATGCATTATATTCTGTTTTAATGAAAATTGGAGTTAAATGTGAAATTCATTCCTGCACACTTAAATTTATGGAAGAAGTTTTAGAAGAATTATATTCTAAAGAAGAAATTAAGACAATCTCAAAGGCATTTGATTTGAGAAATATAGCACAATATTATGTTGATAAAGTAATTAATGCAAAGGATATTGAGTTTATTTTTACACAAGCCCCTTTATTTGTTAATATTTCAAAAGAAATTCTATATAAGATGAATGAGCAGGATGTTGCAGTATTAAGGAAGAAGTTTGAGGAATTGATGAAGTAATTAACTCTGTAAAATCATACATGGTAAATATAATATCAAAGCTTGGTAAATAGTCGAATAATTAGTGTTTGTGGTGATAATAATCTTTCTTCAGGAGCCCACAATTATTCCCCTAAAATCCTACTTGGTTCTAGTGGGTTGCTGGTGGTGTTAAAATGTTAGCAAGAGTTTATGCATATTCCTATGAAGCTGATAGATTTATAGAAGAATATTTCTGGTGGATAGTTGGGAGTTTGGTGTTGGTTATATTGGGGTTGGTGGGGCAGGGGAAGGAAACTAAGAAAAGAAAACAAAACATTTATATACTATGTATCTATAGATACCATATGATAAAACAATCAATTTTAACAAATATGGAAAAACAAGTAATAAACAAAAGATTGAATAATGAGAAACTTACAAAACAGGATTCTTATTATTTAAGCAAATCTATAAGACCTAAACTAAAACAGATAGAAGAATTAAGTAATAAAAATCTTTTACAAAGAGTTCAATACAATCCTAAAGCAAAAGTTATAGAGAAAAATGTAAGTAAATTCCTTCTTAAAGAGGTTAAAGGGATTAAAGCAATAATCTTATATGGTTCTATAGTTCAGACTAATTATTCAAAATATAATGATATAGATGTGCTAATAATAACAAAAGATAAAATGTGGGAAAATAACTGGAAAAAAGATGATATAATAAATGATCTAGATGATAAAGCAAAGAAAATCGTGTTGAAATTGGATATTCAAATTTTAGATATTAAAACATTTCTGGAAATCTATAATTCCAATCCCTCTTTAATCTATCAGATGAAAGATAGTAAAGTCATTTATGGAAAAATAGAAATGCCTAAAAAGATAGAATTGCCAAAGATAGTCCTTAAAATGAAATTAGACTGGAGTGATTTAGATTCAATTAATCCTTCTGGAGAAGAAATATATAATTGTATAAGAAACACTTTGTTAGTCAGGCTTATATTGACAAAGATAATTGATAACTTCTCTTTGTCTAATTATCTTATTGAAGAATTGGGTAAAAATTTTATAAGGAATCTTAGGGAAAATAAAGCATCAAAAACAGAAAGGAAAATGGCTATAGAATATTTAAATAAAATAAATGAAGAAACCCTTAAAGAGATAAATAATGCAACATGGGAAAAGATAGTGATATAGAAAGCATAAGCAATAGCATATCAATAACAATCTTGCACGAGATATTAATAGAGTATTCCAACAGACCAGAAGCATATCCTCACTTAAAAAAAGAGGAAGTTGAATACAGGGGACAATCTATGAAAAAGATAGATAAAAGAAGATTAAATGAAGAGGATAAAAAGACAATAAGGGATAAAGTTATAAGAAAAATTAATAATCGCCTGAAATCAAGATATAGTGATATTCATATTCCAGTAGAGAGGGTTTCCAAGAAGGTTGATGAATCTCTTTCTTTATTTTTTGATTAGAATTCTAGTTTGGGATTAGTAAAAGCGTAGAGGGTTGTTTATGTGGGCACAGAAAGAATTTAATACATAATGTGCCCATATGGAGTCATTATTAGCTTAGTAAAATCATACAGGGTAATTAGTTGCTCAATGCTTTGTAAATATAATCACCTAGCTATGGGTTTTAGCATTAATTAAACAATTTTATTAAACAAACATGGTAAATTATTGTTTTCCAGCTTTCAAAGATGGTGTGGTAGTTGTCGGATTTTTTTATGGTTTTAGTGTATTTCTTTGTTAGTGTGTGGTGGGAGGAAGTGGTGAGGTTTTTTAGGAGGGTGATGGGGTGAGGAATGAAGAAGGAAATGGGAAAGGTAACTGTCTCAGCAAAATATTGTATTATAATTATATCTTAGTTTGAATGTTCATCTTTCAAAGCAGAATCATACATGTGGACTATCATGTTGTTAGAATCTAGGACATGATAAATTATTCTTTTACTTCTAAAAAGATCATCCCTTTCTGCAAGAACCTCAATCTCTAGTTCTGCTCTTTTTATTGCTTCTGAAACATCTTGAGTTAAAAGAGATTCACTTATTAGATAATCTCCTCCATCAAAATACTCAACTCTCCCGACCATTTTGTATGAAGATTCAAAGAACTTTTTTACTCTTTCAAAAGGAAATTCATATGATTCTGATTCCATAGCTTACAGAGAAGGTATTTAGTTTAAAAGAATTATTGTGATAAATAAGTATTAGCTTAGTAAAATCGTACTTTGCTGGGGCTTTAGTGCTTGGGCTTTGTTTGTGGGGGAAGGTGGGGTAAAACCAACTCCTAAAAAAATTCTCTATTAAGCGATAATTAATTCAACTTTATTTGCAAAATCATAAGCATCCTTTTTTATATTTTCAGCAATTTCCTTTGTTGTCTGTTTTGTCACACTATACTGTGCAATCTCTCTCTTATGTCTAGCTTCAGATAATCTTTCTATTTCTGATTTTTGAAATATTGCGTTTTTTAAAATTATCAAATCTTCTTTAGAAATTAGTTTCTTTTTAATGAAGAATTCTTCCAATAAAAGTATTGTTGCAGTATGATTCTTGCTTTTATATCCAATCTTAGATATTAATGCTAATGCTGAAGAGTACATTGCATAATATCCTGTTATAACAACCCATTCATCAGAACTGTAATCTTGCGGTATCTTAAGTAAATCTCTTACCTTTTTATTTGCATTTACTTCTGAGAGCAAACTCATTGTAATTAGGTTGTTTCTAGCTTTTTGAAGATATTTTCTAGAGAGATTTCTAACAGAATCATCTTTGGATATATAACCCTGCCTTATTAATTGATTAATTTCTGTTTTCATATTCATACATCCAGTAATAAAAAGAATCTCCTTTAAATGCTATTCCATACATTTTTAAGTCATGCCATAATTCTGGATTGTCTTTTTTTATATTGGAAAATTCGTGCATTGGTAATACAACAGGAGAAAAATTAATCCCGTACTTATGTCTTAATGATCTAATAAGGTTCTCTACTTCTTTTTCTTTTCCTGGACTACATGTAACAATCAAATCAACATCACTTTGTTTAGTTTCAGTATCCTTAGAATAACTTCCAAACAAAATTACACTCCATGAAAAAGGATTATTCTCTATTTCTTTAATTGCATCATAAATTAATTTATGTTTCTTAATAAAATCAATTTCACGGTCTAGACTATAACTTCCAAACCCTATTTTGACATATAGATTGCTTAAATCTGGTGAATACACTAATGTCTTGCCTTTTTGTTTTTCAAGAATTATCTTTTTCTCTGTCAACAATTTCAATGCTGAGTTTACTCTCTCATAAGAATATTCAACTCTTTCCTGAATCTCTTTTATTGTCATCTCTTCTGCTTCTGGGAAAAACGCAGCAATTATTGTACCTTCTAGTATTGATATTTCCATTGTTCCAAATGAACCCATTCCGTGTCTTTGTTTTCTTTTGATTTCCATATTATTGATTTTTCAGTAATATTATTGATTTTTCAGTATTTATATATTTTTTGGTTTGAGAGGTCATAGTTATCCCAGTAAAATCGTACTTGGTTTGAGGGGTTGCTGGGGGTGTTAAAATGTTAGCAAGAGTGTAGGGCAAATTGGTATGAAGGGTAATAGATTTATAGAAGATTATTTCTGGTGGATAGTTGGGAGTTTGATATTTGTTATATTGGGGTTGGTGGGGTGAGGGGGAAACGAAGAATGAAACATTTATAAATATCATTAGGTTACATTTATTGTATCTTTATGATACGTTATTAAAATGACATTAAAATTGATTGTAGAAAAATTAATGAGAGAGAATAAAAAGATAATAGAATCTAAGGAGATAAAAGATTATTGTAGAAAGCTTTCTCTTGATTATCTTGTAACAATAAAGTATCTTCTTAGAAACAAGTATGTAGAAAGGATTTTCAGAGGTATATTTTATGTATATTCTCTTGAAGAAAGAAAATTAGGGAAAAATGATATGGACTTTGAGGATATATTAAAAGAGGCTTTAGATATCAAGGGTGTTAAAAGATGGTATTTTGGACTAGAAAGTGGATTAAAATTGAATAACATGACTCATGAATATTTTGCAGTTGATTATATTGTTAATGATAAACTTTTTAGAGCTAAGCCAATAACAATCAAAAAAAGAAAAGTTAAGTTTTATAAATTAAATCCTAAATTACTTTCTTTTGGTATAATAGACAAAGGAATTAAGCATTCTGATTCTGAAAAGACTCTTCTTGACTTATTGTATTTAAAACATTATACTAAAGAAGAATTTGAAGATATTGCAAAGAAATTTTCAAGGACAAAATTAATTAAATATTCAAGGTATTACAATAAAAGGGTTGTTGATATTGTAAATAAAATAAAATGATAAAAAAAGAGATTATTGATTTAATATCAAAAAAACTGAATATAGAAAGAAGAGATTTAATTGAAAAAGATATTATATTGAGCAAAATTCTCTTTTATTTAAGCAAAGATGATTAACATTCCTGCAAGAATAAACCTATGAATTAAATTTTCGTTATTTATTTTTCCACTATTGGGGTGATATAAAAGCGCACCTAGAATAAAAGAAAGGGAACTAAAAGTCATTAGTATTATCACTCCATTATCTAAACTAGAAAGTTCTCTTGTGAGGTTATTAAATCCCCATGCAAAAAGAAATGATAAAATTATCCAGAATACTTTTAAATATTTTAATTTCTGCATAATAATTAAAGAATTATCTGTTATTTATCCTTTTCTCTTCTTATCCCAGTAAGGGCTTTTGCACTTGGGGCAGACAACAGGAAGCTCTTCAGAACGAGTTATCCACTCATGATTGCATCTCTCGCATTTACATTCAAATAATTTAATCTCTTTTTTTGACATAATAAGGAGAAGTAGAAGTCATTTAAATTTCTTACTATCCTAATAGAGTATCAGAAGTTTTATAAATACTATATACCTATAATATATACTTATAAGTAAATTAAATTAACATGAGAACCTGCTCTAAGTGTCTTAAACATATTGATGAATCTCGTGAGGAGTATGTCATGCTTATTGGTAAAAGTGCTGGAAAGATAAAGGAGTTCTTTGTGTTTCATAAGAGGTGTTGGTTGGGGCATTGGAGGGAGTATTGGGAGATGGAGGGGAAGGGAAGAAGAAATCATTTAGTTTTTCCTAAATCTTTATAAACTTTTAATATTTTATTTGCAAATTTATCCCAATCAAAATCCTTAGCTCTCTCAAGTGCTCTTTTTATTAATTCTTCTTTATAGCTTTTGTTCGATAAGATTTTATTTATTCCTTTTGCAATATCTTTATATTCGTATGGATTAACTAATACTTGATTTTTTACTATCTCTTTCATTGGATCAATATTTGAGGTAACAACAGGACACCCGCAAGCCATTGCTTCTACTAATGGCATACCAAATCCCTCTTGTAATGTCGGATAGACAAATAACTCTGCATTAGAATAATAAATTGGTAATTCTTCTTCTTTTAGTCTTTTAGAGACAATAATTATCTTCTTTGTCAACCCTAATTCTTTAATTAATCTCTTGGTATTTTCTCTGTATTTGTCTCCTCCAGAATAACCTGCTTTAATTAAATATAAATCTGGATATTTTTTGGATATTTCTTTAAATGCTTTCAATATATTTTCTATATTTTTTCTAGGTATTTCACTACCCAAATATAAAATATATTTTTTATCCTTAAGAAATTTAATTTTCTTGTTTGTTGGTTTGAATATCTTTTTGTCTACACCCAAATAAGCAACAGTTATCTTTTTAGAATTAATATTATACTGCTCTATTAAATCTCTTTTAGTTTTATCAGATATTGCAATTAATCTTGAAAATGAACAATGTTTTAACTTTTCTTTTAGAAAAAACCAATTTAATATGGAATTTTTATTTTCTAAATGATGAACAGTTAACATAGATTTCTTGTAAGAAAAAAGAAGATTAACAAACAGTTCCATATGTTTTGGTTCTTCAAAGTGGATTATTCTTTTCTCAAAATAAAACTTAATTAATCTAAAAAAATTAAAGAAAATAATAAAAATCCACAAAAACTTATTCTTTGGTCCTACGCTTAACTTAATTATCTTAAATTTAACCTTGTGTTTTAAATTTTTTAAAAAATTCTCACTTACCTTCTCTATAGCATCTTTTCTATTCCATCCAATATAATTTATAGATAAATTATCTTTATATTCTTTAATCATTCTATTTTATTCCTCCAATAGTTTTTAATTATCTCTTTATCTGAAATGAACTTTTCTGATTTAATACCCATGAAGAAAATACCACTAGCATTATTTGATACCCACGGTTTTCTCACAAAATAATAATCAAAGTATTTTAACCAAAATATAAAAAATGGTAAAATACCTTTTCTAAATATAAGCATTACCTTTGACTTACTAAAAGACTCAAAGAATCTATCTATAGACCAAGCTAAAGTCATTCCGGGACCACAAATAACTCCACTATCTATCTCTCTGAAATATCTGAATAATCTTCTATGTCCTCCTAATGTAAAACGAGTAAAATCAAATTCATTTTCATGAACCTGCTGCATAAAAGGAGTCTCTGCATAAACTATCCCGTCTTTTTTTAATATCCTCTTTATTTCTTCAACACATCTATAAGGATCTACGACATGTTCAAGAACTGCTTGAATTATAACTGCATCGAAAGAATTTGAATTAAATGGTAAATCATGTGCATCAAAGATTATTTGTACTCTATCTCCAAAATAAACATCTCCTTCAATTAGATTAACCTTTGAATTATTCATAATTGATTCGATTCCTTTACCTAATTCTCCACCACCAATAACTAATACTTTAGAATTATCTTTCTTTTTAGAAAGTAAATTAGACAATTTTAAAAAGTTTCTTTTAGAGTTTATGTTAAGGCTTATATTTGGGATAATTTTTTTAGCAATCCCCTCAACTTTCTTTTTTCTCTGACTTATATTTATCTCTCTTGTAGTTTTTTTATTATTTGTAAAGTCCTTAATAGAGAACAAAGAATTCTCTTCATTTATTAATATAGGGATATTATTTACAAGAGGGTAATTAATACCGCATTTATTACATTTAAAAAAATTCTCTGATTTAATAATCTTATTCTTACATCTGGGACAAACTAAATTATTTATTATTAAACTTATTTTCATTTAAATATTTCAGAACCTCCATTATTATATATTTTGTTTTTGTTATCATTTAGAAATTCTGTTGGGAAGTTAAAAGAGAACCAGTAACTATTATAAACTGATGTACCAAAACCAAAAAAATTGTTATTATACCCAGAATAAACATAATTCTGTTTATCTATATTATATGGAAAAACAGTTTTCTTTACAAAAATATTGTTTACTTCAATAATATTTAACTTGTATGAATAAACGTTATCTATATTTAGCGTTGCTCCATTAGAATTTTTTGTCAACCATTTAAATGGATTTAAAATAGAAGAATCAGTATAATATCTCCTATACTCCCCTCCATAATTTCCTAGTCGCATAGTGGAATCTGGATTCATTAAGTAATGAAAATTAAATCCAGATATAAAAAGAAAATACAAAAATATAAAACATGTTACTATGATTAAACTTTTATTTTTATTAAATAATTTAAAAGTAAATAATCCTCCTAAAATAACTAATGGAGATAAAACCAAAATTCCTTGTTGATAAAATCTAGCTAAATCGTAACTTATAGAGAAAAATGGTAAGAGAATCAAACAAATAGCAACAAGCATAAAAGAGATCATAAGCAATTTAAACTCATTAAAGGTATCTCTATTTTTTGTCCATTTATTTAACCAATCAATTAAAAGTATTAAAAAACCAAAAACTAATAAAACTCTTGCTATAAACTCTATGTATATTCTGATTAGAGTAAAATTTTTATTATAAATTAAGTTTTTCTCATAAGAATTAGTTAAATGTGGTGAAAAATATTTTGAAGATAAATAAGTTGATTTGATATCTGAGTTATTCATAGATAATTGAGTATAAGTATCTAATATTTGTGAAGGATTCTGCTTATTATGTAATGTAAAAAAATTTCCAATTACACCCTGATTCCCTAATTGATTATCTTCATTAAATATATTTCCAAAATTAGATATACTTCTCCCCATAAAGTCTATTAACCCGTTTCCTGTAGGAGTAACTTGGTTATACCATAAAAATCCAAATAAAAGAAGTAATAAAACCAAAGCCCCCGTTAAATAAAATTCTGATTTTTGTGAGGGATAAATTTTTCCTTTTTTTATCTTCTTATTCTCATGTATTTTATAAATAAAAATTAAAATATAAGTTAATGAAAAAATTGCTAAAGCGATATAAGCAGTTGAATAATGACTTACTATCATTGAAGCTCCAAATATTACAAATAATGTTTTTTTTAATGATTGTTTAATCTCTTTTGTGAATAAAGATAAAATCATTAAACCAAAAAATAAAAGAGCCATCTCTTGTCTTATTGCAATTGAGGTTCCAGAGTATAACATCGGTAAAGACAAGAAAAAGAGAGTTCCTAAAAAGGCTATTCTCAAATTAAATATCTTTTTTATATAAATATAAGAGATTATCATCATAAAAGAGGTAATTATCTGAAAATAAAATTTAAATAAAAATTGATCTTTAATATTTAATATCATTCCAATTATTGATGGAAGTATATTCAGGCTAAGCATAGCATTGTATGTATGATAATAGTTTGATAAACTCCATTGGGATTTGGATAAAGTTAATTTAAATATATAATATTCTAAACTATTATCTGCTCCGTTGATAAACCACCCCCTCATCCAACCTGAAAATAAAAGCGCCAATCCAATCATCCATAATGCCCAAGGGTAGATGTTGTGGTTTAATCTCTTTCTGAATAGGACTAATAATAAAACATAAACAGCTATTCCTCCAAGCATAATCATTGTTAGGATGTTTGGGCCGTGATTGTTAAGCAAAAATGCACCTAAAACAGATAAGATAGGAAAGAACATTGGGATTATGAAAAAGATGTTGTTAAGGGCGTCAAGCTTTGGGATTAGGAAGGGTTTTGGTTTAAAGTCGTCGTTTCTATTTAGAGCAGTTACCCATAAAGCGAGAAGGAAGATGTTGAAAGAGATGAGTATGGGCCATAAGGAGAGTGGTTTATCTGTTATTCCGAGTGCAGGAAGTGTCCAATTAACAGTTAAACCTGCAAACATGATAAAGGCTATTGATAGGCCTATTGTGTAAACCAAATATTCCCAAAAACCAGTGTTCTTTATTTTAAAACAAAGCATGATTAATAGTCCTGGAATTGTTATTAGGAATAAAAATCCTAATATTTGTCTGAGATAAAGAAATTTGACATCAAGTCCGACAAGAATATTTATGATAAACATAAATATTAGAATTCCAATAAAGAGGTTTGCTTTTGTTATTGTAAAGAGTTTGGTTGTTCCAAACTTCTTTTTACATTCTTCTTCCTTTAAGTCTTCTTCTGGGATGGTGAAGAAGGATTTGATTTTACTTCCAAATCCATGATTATGTTTTTTCTTGCTAGAGTAGTTGCTTATTGGTTGCTTATTTTTGTGAGAGTGTTTGTAGTGTACCATTTTATTTTTTGTTTAGTTCTTTATTGTGTTCTCTTTTATTACTTTTTTAATAAGCTATTAAAGATTTCATTTGTTTTCTTAATTCGATCTCTCCAATAAAAAGAATCTTTAATAGAGAGATAACCTTCTCTTCCAATACGCTTTGCTAATCTTGGATTGTTTAATAATCTAATTAGTGCATATGCTAATGCTTGAGAGTTTTTTGGATGAACTAATAAACCATTCTCTCCAGATTTAATCCAATTAGGTATATCTCCAATATTTGTAGAAATAACAGGCACCTTACAAAACATAGCCTCTAAAATTGTACTTGGAAGATTTTCTGCTGTAGAAGGTGAAATAAATATTTGTGAGCTTTGATATTCTTTTGCTAAATTTATTCCCTCAAGTTTTCCTTTAAAGATTATATTATAGGAAATGTTTAATTTTCTACAAATTCTTTTATAATAACTTAAATCCCCCGTTCCAACAATACTTAACTTTACATTTTTAAAAGATTCTTTTACAAATTTTATTGATTTTAAAAGATAAGATAAACCTTTAACTTTTGTCTCAAAGTTACCAACAAATAATAAAGAATTATCTTTAGGTTTAATATTCTTTAGGGGTAAAAATATTTTATTATTTATTCCCTGTGTAATAACTGTTGTTTTTTTAGAATATTCTTTTAATAAAGTATCCTTTACAAATTGAGATGAACATATTATCTTATCTGATTGTCTAAGAGTCTTTTGAAATAGGGTATTTTCATATATTGAAATAATAATATCTTGGATTAATTGTCCCTTTCTCATTGAAGGAAAGTGCCATCCTAAAACAAAAGGAATTCCTTTTTTATGAGCAATCCTACAAGCAATATCAGCAATAAGAGGAACAGGACCTCTACCATTTATTATATCTGGCTTTTCTTTTTCAATTATCTCTTTTATTTGTCTTTTCCATTTAAAACTAATTGGAGTATTAGAGACTTTAAATTGATAAGGAAATCTGTAAATTTTCATTCCTTCCAATTTCTCTTCCTTATATTCCTTAGATTCATGATTTGAAGTTATAACAATTATTTCATAATTGTATTCTTTCATTAAACCTTTACATATAGTAAATACATGCTTCTCCATTCCCCCTAAATGGGGTGTAAAATAAGGAGTTACTACAAGAAGTTTTATCTTTTTCATTTTCCATAAACCCTCAATATAGTTTTATTTATTTTATTCCAATTAAAATTGTCTTCAACATATCTTCTACAATTATTTCTTAATTCTCTCTTGTCTAAAAGATTCATTATTGCTTTAGCTGTCTCTTCAACATTTCCTTTTTTTACTACAAGACCAACTTTTTTATTTACAATACTTGATGGTCCTGGTAAATCTGAACTAATAACAGGACACCCGCAAGCCATTGCTTCAATTAGAACAAAACCAAAACTATCAATATCTAAACTTGGCATAACAAACAAATTTGAATCTTGGTAATATTTAGGTATTTTATCGTAAGAGACGTTTTTAATTATCTGTAAAAACCCTTTTCCTTCTTCCTTTACTTCTTCTTCATATTTATTAAATCCACCATAAACTTCTGAGACTATTGCTAATAATTGAACATCTTTGTATTTCTTATTTACTATTTTCATAGCATTAACTAAGATATGAAGTCCTTTTTCTGGAATTAATCTTCCTACAAATAAGATTTGATTTTTATCATACTTATTGGTTGGTTTAAATTTATTCAAATCAACTCCTAAGGGAATTATTGATAATTTATTTTTATTAAATTTATAATTTAATGAATTTGCAAATCCTTTTGAGGTTATTATAATATTATTTGCTCTTCTTAAAGCTGGTTTTATTAATATATGGTCATTAATAAAAGAGAATATCTTTTTCATTAAAGTTGTCTTAGGTGCGTAATTATGAATTGTTATTACTAATTTAGTTTCAGGATTTATTATTTTCTTAAAAGCAACAGATAAATCTAATCCAGGAGAAGGTAAATGTGCATGAATAACATCACATTTTTCTTTTAATAATTTAAAAGGTAATGAAGGCATAAAAGGTGTTCTAAATGCAGAAAACCAAGCCTTACAACGAATTATTTTTATTCCATCAATCTTTTTTTGTTTACCATATAAATTAGAAGTAATTATCTTAACATCATGTCCTTCTGCTTTTTGTCTCTTTGCTAATTCTTTTACATAATTCTGAAGTCCACCTAAATAATCTCCATAGTAAGCTAGTACATGAACAATTTTCATTTTATATCACTCCTTTTTTGGTTTCCACCATGCATTCCTTATTAACACCCAAGTTATTTTTAAACCATCCTTAAGAGGGGAAAGCTTTGAGTGAGTTCCTGGTCTTGGATCATAAGTTATTGGAACAGAATAAACCTTAAGCTTTAGTCTTGCCATCTTTGAGATCATTTCTGATTCAATTGCAAAGCCTTTTGATTCAACATATCCGTTTAAAACATCTATTGCATGCTTTGTCCATGCAAAATATCCTGTACAAGTGTCTGTTACATTTGCTTGGTAAAAAATACGGGTTATGAAAGTAAAGAACCAGTTAGCAAGTCTGTGGGACTTGCTCATTGCATGAGTAGTCATCTTACCTTCAAGTCTTGAACCTACAACAACATCACAAAAATTACTATCTAAAGGCTCAATTAGTCTAAGCATTTCATAAGGCTTGTAAGTATCATCACCATCTAACATTACTATGTAGTCTGTGTCTTTGCTTATGCTTTGAAAACCTGTTCTAATTGCATTTCCTTTTCCTTGTTTCATTTCGCATATTACTTTGGCATGCTTTGATTTTGCTATCTTAGCTGTGTTGTCAGTGCAATTATTATCTATTACTAATACTTCAATTGAGAAACCCTGTTGTTTAAGCTTTTCTTTCGGAATACCATCAATTACCTTTCCTATGCTTTTTGCTTCATTGTAACATGGAATTAAGAGGGTTATTTTCTTCATGTTTCGGTGATTTTCTTTGTATTTGTTTACTTGTTAATCACCTCAACTATATGATTGAATATGCCTATTCAAATATATATAAATTCAGGGTATTTTGTATTTATAAAGTTTATGTTTTAGTGTAATTCTTTAGTGGTGATACTTTGGTAAGGTTTATAAATTGGAGGGAAGTGGGTTTTTTATGAAAAAACCACTTTATGATGCATTAATCATTCCAACTGGAGAAACAACCTCCGGGAATAGAAGTTTTCCAGTAAGCAGTGAAGCTGTCAGATTATTTGATAAGGGTAATGGCATTTATGGATGCATATTTGTTACAGGAGGATATGGAGGATTTTCTAAAGTAACTCCAGGAAAGAGTGTTTCAGAGGCAAAAGAGATAGTTGATTATTTAATTGACAATGGTGTGAATGAAAAAAAGATTTTTTATGATGACAGATCTTTAGATACACTTGGTAATTTTGCTTTTCCAATTGCTAATCCTATGGATGGGAATCCAAACTTGCTTGATTTTGATAAAATGCAAATCATAGGAAAAGAAGGGCATATCTGGAGAATGCCTGATTATCTCTCACTTGTAATGCCTCATAAAAATATGGCTAATATGGTCTCATTTTATCCTATAACTGGAGAGCATAATAATGGCCTGATGGTTAGAAAGTACCATGAAGGATTAATAAAAATACTTAATAAAAAATATGGGGAAGATATCAATGCTGAAAAAGTAGCGGAGTTCTTAAAGAATGAACATCCTTTTTACAAACCTAAATGGTATGATAAATCTGTTGCTAGAAGAAAAGTTGAAATGGGTGCAAAAGCATTGAATTGGTTAGCGAGATAACTATTACTTATTGTATATTTTGTCATGATAATCAAAATCTGAAAAGAAAATAATATTATTCATTTTGTCAAATTTAAATACAAGGACAAAATGCCCAATCTGGACTCGTTTAAATTCTTTCATATCATATCTTAAATTTTTATAATGTTCGATATCAGGATTATTTAATTCTTCTTTTATGTTTTTTTGTGGTCACCTCCATTAAGATTGTGATGAGAATTTTAGGTGATAATTGATTAAATGTTTCGGAAGAAACATTTAAATATATGGTTACCTATTAAGTAACTATATAAAATATGAAGTTAAAAGGAGAAATATATGACAAGAGAAACAAACACTGAAACACACACAACAATGGAAATACCCTCTTATGGATTACGAGCTTATGCTTTGTTTTTTGCAAGACATGGCATAAACGAATCATTTAAGCAAAATGAATTAGACTGGATAGTCAGACAAAGCATGAAGAAAAAAATATTTTCCTTATTATTAAGATCTGGATGGATAAAAAAACAAACAGATAATACTTATGTATGCATTAATCCTGAAAAAGTGATAATAAGCTTATTGGAATTTAAGGTCCCTGAAATAATAAAGAAAGCGGAAAAAGATTATGCATTTACTAATTTATCTGCAATTGAGATTTGGTCAGATTATTCCTATATCCAGAGAGGAATAGAAAAATCCCCTTATTTTATAAAAGTATTAAATAAAGACTTAAAATACTGGAAAGAGTTCTTTAATAGTTATAATATCCCAAATTACATTAAAGAAGGTTCAACAATAGGAGAATATGTAATATTAATTCCATGCACTAAGTTAAAATACACTGAAAAAGAGGGGAATAAAGTGGAAAACTTAAAGGAAACAATAAAATTGGCAAAATCAAATGAAATATACTCCTATGCTTATAATTATATAAAAAATAAATATAAAATTTAAAAGATACAAATATTAAAATGGCAACAGAGAATTTATTTTCATTAAGAGAAAAAGAGATATTTGAAACTTTGAAAAAAATAAAAGATTCTGAATTTGTATTAATTGGAGGATATGCTGTAACTTCCTATACCCTTCCAAGATTTTCAGTGGATTGTGATATTGTCTTAAAGGATAAGAATGAACTAAAGGAGATTAGTAAGAACTTAATTGAGATTGGATATAAAAAAGAAGAAATTGATAAAATAAGACTCCCTTCTTATGGGAATTTTGAGAGATATGAAAAAATACTTGCTAATAATTTTAAAGTAAGCATAGATATCTTGATCAATGAAGTATCAGATAGACAAACAGGAATTTCTTTTTCTGAAGAATGGATCTTTGAGAATTCAGAAATTAGAAGTGTAAAAGGAAAGACAATTAAAGAAGAATTAAAATTAAGAGTTGCAAATCCAGATGCCTTAACTGTAATGAAAATCTCATCATGCAGGATAAATGATATTCGTGATGTTTTTATGCTTGCATTGCATATAAAAGACAAAAAATGGATTAAAGAAGAAATTAGTAAAAAGTACAATTTTAATGAAAGATTCTCCAAATTAAAAGAAAAAATAAATTCTAAACAATTTAAAGATGGGCTTCAGGGAGTATTTGGATTAATTGATAATAAACTTTTTGAAAGACATAAAAAAGAGATTTTAGAAATTGAATCCTCTTAGGATTAGCTTTAAGAAATTGAAAGATTAGTTGATAATAAGAAAAGTGCAGGATTTTACTATGATAATTTTTCTTTAAGGATATTCCTGGGTGCCCACATTATCTTCTTTTATGTTTTTTTGTGGTCACCTCAATTAAGAATTTGAAGAGGACAACTCTTAAATATACTATTTTTATTAAAATTATATGAAAAACAAGTTTTTCACCAAAGGCAAAAAATCTTTAACAAGATTTTTAGTTATTCCATTTCAACCTAGGGAGGTTTTGAAATAGAATAATGAAAACAGTGTTTATTGCAGGAATTGTTTTACTGGGAATCTTTTTGTTTGTGCTGGCATTTATTCCTTTGGGTATAGAACCTCTTACTGAGGTTTATTTTGAAAATCACACTGCACTTCCGGCATATCTTTTTTTAGATAAACCATATAATTACTCTTTTACTGTTCATAATCTTGAATATCAGGAAATGAAGTATTATTATTCAGTTGATGCTTATGATGAAAATAATACCCTATTATATAATATGGATAATGGAGAGATTCACTTATATAATAATGAGAGCAAGACAATTAATGAGCAATTTATTATGAAAGAGTCATTTGAGAGAACCCAGATAGTTGTTAATGTTTCCAAGGATTTGAGTTTAGAGAGGCCTAAGTTTAAGGATAAATTATGGTGGCCTGATCCTAATTATCCAATGAATATTGATTTGCATTTCTGGGTAGAGGAAGTTGAGGGGACCAAAATTACTATAATACCTGATTAATACTGCTTGAAAATCTAAATAGTGGCAGTCACTCTTTCTTCAATAATCTCAGATATGCTTTTTCCTGTTTTTTCTTTAAGCTCTCTTAATTTGCTTATTGTTCTGTTTGAGAGAGTTATATCTATCCTTTTCCTATGTGAAGGCAATTCCATTGTCTTATCATAATTTTCAAGTGTATCAAAAAGTTCCTTATACTTTTTCAAAATGTATTTTATTTTTTTTGTTTCCATGGTGTTTTTATTTAATACAGTTTTTCATCCTCCATCCTATATTTCTTATTTCAGTTAAATTATTTTTTGCTATTGATATAATCTGTTCAAGCAATAATTCTCTATCAACTTGCTTGTGATTTTCTTCTGCAAAACTTAAACAAAGGAACATTGCAGTTCTTTTGTTCCCATCTGAAAAAGGATGATCAACAAGTATAGCTCTTAGTAGATAAGCTAATTTTTTATAAATTCCTAATTTATTATCTTTTTGCACATCCAATGCATATTCTATGCTTGTATCACTTCTAAGATCTCCTCCAAATCCATGATTTATTCTTATTAAGTCTTCTTTACTAATATTCATACACATAAATAATTGTAAGATATATATAAATGTTTCGTTTTATTCTTATTAATGATAGGTATTAATCATAGACATTTTTAAGGAGTAACACATTAGTAATATTTAAATACTCCAAGATTATTAAAAAACAATGGAAAAAACAGGAAAGACCATTGTTTTTATTTTGGGATTTGTATTATTTCTAAATATATTAATATTAAATGCTGGATTTGCAAGTGCAAACACTCTTGTTGCAGGAACTATTTATGAGGGAAATCCTAAGAATGGAATATCTGGAGCAAGTGTGGTTGTTTATTGCGGTTTAGATTCTCTTAATACAATTAGTTTAAATGATGGAGCTTATGCTGTTGTTTTTGATACAGATTCATGCAGTAATATAAATGTTCAATGTTCTTATGATTCTACTAAAATTATTGTAAAAATAGATTCTAGCTCAAATCCAAGTCAGGATGGAGCACCAACAACTTCTGGAACCAGAAGCTCTGGAGGAGGATTTTATATGTGCGGAAATGGAAAATGCGATTCAGGTGAAACAGCAAGCACATGTGCAGAGGATTGTGCAGTGAAATTAACATACTCAGATGAAGATAATGAAAACTCCGGATTAATTGAATTAGGAGTCTCAGAATCCGAAAAAGACCAGAATGCTATTACAGGAGCTGTAATAGGAGAGTCTGGAAAAGGCAAAAGTTACCTGGTTATCTTAATTGTGGTAATTGCACTTATTGTGATACTTCTTTCTGCAAGATTAATAAGATTAAACAGAAAAAAATAGCAATATTTATTTCTGCAAAATTAATAAGAAAAAATAATTCCTTTGCAGTAGATTAAAGAAAAAAAATAATCCCTCTTCAGTCAAAAATTAAAAATATGCCCTAAAAAAGTATATTTTGTGAAGTCTATAATAAACCATACTTATTGGTATTTTACATTCGGTAAACTGCATTTTCAAAATCCGTTCATTCAAATCAAGTAATAACAAAAAACTATTTTCTCGACGACAACAATCCTTAAAAAGAAGTCGGGTTTAGAAAAATCATGAGAGTTGAAAAAAGGTGTGCAAAAGAGGCACTAGAAATTATATCCAAAGTTCATGGTTATACGTATAACAATGGCGTTATAACGAATCTGTTTAACAGAGGATTTCTTATACAGTTGAAAGGAGGTTATAAAATATGAAAAAATTATTACTAAGCTTATTAGTAGTGTCTGCTTTGATGCTGGCAGTAGTGCCAGGAGTTTTCGCTGCTAGTTTTGGAGCTGGAGTTGATGTTGATATTGAAACAGAAGATTTTGCTCCATTGGTTTGGCAATGCGACCACAGAGTTGTTTATGATGATGGAACTGAACCTGGAAGGGTTTCAGATGATGGCCAAAAACTTGTTGAAAGAATAAACAATTATGCATTTGAAGGAGAACAAATTCAATGGCAAGTTCTTGTAATGGACAAGAATGGAAAAGAAAAGATTTCAGATGTTTATGCAACTGTTGGACCTACTCAAGGTGAAGGAAATGACATAGAAGTTAACTGTGTTAGAACTACACAAACATCTATCCCAGAAAGCTGTAATGCAAGAATCTTAGAAGAAGAAATTGATGAGTTTGACCAAGATACAATGGCTTTCTACGATTGTACTTTTACTGTTGAAACACCAGAATCAATGTATGGCGAATGGTGGATAACAGTTGAAGCTGTAGACCTAGATGGTTTATTCGGAACAATGGATGAAAATGAATATTGGTATCTAAACCCAGTAATTTCATTAGTTATTGAGGGGGATTTAACATTTGAAAATGTTAGACCTGGAACAAGCTCTTATTCAGAAACTCTTTTAGTTGGAAATGATGCTGATGAGGGATCAGGAGTTATGCTTGATATGTTTATATCAGGAACTGACTTTTATGATTCAGAATCAAGTGGTGCAATGTGCCCTACAACTAATCAGTTGAGTTTGAGTGCATTTAGGTACTATACTGTAAATGGTGCTTACAATACATACCAGGATCTTGAACAAGATGCTGTTGATGGAGACAGAAATGTTGATTCAGAAGGATATGTGAATATAGATTATGGAATTGGATTTAATGATCCTAATCCCTTCTATAAGAACATGGAAATTCTTCAAGCACAGAAAGTAGGACCTTACTACACTGCTAATTTATTAGCACCTGGTGCAGAAATGGCATTAACTTTCAAATTAGACCTTCCAGAACCATGTAATGGAGATTTCGACTCAGGTCAAATCTACTTTTGGGGAGAAGCAATATAAGATTTATTTTTTTTATTTTTTATTTTTTTAAAAAAAGTCCCTCGAGGGAGGGATAAATCCCTCACATACTCAAAGAAATCGCGCTTCATTAGAAGCAATCAAATAGGGAAACCTATATCAGGGAAAAAGGAGAAAGACCTTTTCATATTCATGACAAACAAAAAAACAGTAAAACTGCTTATTGGAATTTTAGTATTAGGAATTTTCTTAATTAGCTTTACAAGTGCTGAATTCTGGGCTTGCTTTGAACATGGTGACAGAATAGATTATTGTAGTAATTATAGACCAAGTGAAACTTACAATGGGAATTACCCTTTATGCATGAGCGAGTATAGAGCATCTGAAAATTGCTATGTTCATGGTGTGTGGGACCATTGCAGTAGTTTACCTCCTGGACAATGCACTACTTCAGGAACAGCTCCTGAAATTGACAGCACCCCCCCTATATTAAATATATTAAAACCCATTAACAATTCTTTATACACAAAAAAAAGTGTTGTTTTAGAATTCTCATTAAATGAAATGGCTGATGTTTATTACACTGATATGATAAATGGAAGAGGAAAATGGATAAAAGTCTGTGATAACTGCAATATTGGAAACCCATCATATTCAAAAAACAGAACTTTTGTAGAAGGAGAGAATGATTTAATTTTCAAGGCAATAGATGTTGTTGGAAATGAAGCATATTCAAGTGTGAATTTTTTTGTTGATAGTGTAAAGCCAAGAATCTATAAAACATATCCTTCTAGGGGATTTGTAAACACAGAATTTGAAGTCCAGTTTAAAGAAGCAAATCCAAAAGAATTAATATTATATTATGGAGAAGATGAAGCAGAAGTTGATTTGAATAATTGCGAAGAATATCGTGGAAAAACCACCTGCACTATTGATGTTAATCTGGATAAATATAATGGACAAAATATAAAATATCATTTTGAAATAGAAGATATTGCAGGAAATACTTATTCCTCAAGGGAATATGAAATAAGCATTGATACAGAAGACCCAAAAGTAACTAATGAGGAAGATTTCTTCACACTGGGGGAAGGAAGATATTCAAGATATGTCTTTTTTAATATTGGAATAGATGAAGATAATTTTTACAAAGCAACATATTCCTATCTTTATAATGGAAGAATTTATGAAAGAGCATTATGCACAAGATTATATGGAGGATTCTGTGAGAAAAAGATTTCATTTAGAGAAGGAAATTATTCCTTAACAATTCAAATATATGACAAGGCCGGACACTCAATAGGAATTCCTGCAAATTTTGATATTAATTATTAAAAAGGTGATAAAAAGAGAAAAAATGAAAAAAGAGAAAGAAAAAAGGGGAATGGACAAAAGTTTAGTTTTACTTTTAGGAATTTTATTTTCATTATTATTAATGGGAAGTGCAGGTGCATGCACTGGAGTAGGGTGCGGAGAATGTGTTCCCCAAACTTATGATTCTAATTATCTATGCTTGAACACTGGAATAGATTCTTCAACTGGATTAAGCACTTACATTACCCAGATGTCTGGTGATTCACACTTTTATACTCCTCTTACAAACACTGTATGCGGAAATGGAGCATATTATGTTGATTCAAAAACAGGATTCCTGAAAATAAAAACAACCTCTCTTCCTTTTGCAGGAAATTATACTTTCCAATTTTATTATGGTCTTGGAAGTCCAAATGATATTAATACAGAAAATTTCACACTTAAATGCAGTGGAAAAACTTACAATTTCCCTGATAATGATAATTCACAGACAGAAAATACATTTAGATTTGGACAAGTAACCTGTGATTTTAATTCTGGATATAATTATGTTGAAATACAATCAACAGACATGGGAAGTGTATTCTTTAAGAAATTCAAGATTACAGGTTCATTAACTTGTCCTGAACCTCCTGTTTGCCCATTAAATGAAGAAGATTATGATGAATTAATAATAGTAAATGAGAAAATAGTTTCAAAGGTAAGTCCAGGATTTAATATAAACACTTCAGTAATACCTGTTTCACTCTCTCCTGGAATATATACCATAACACTTGTTGCAAGCGATGGATATTCTGGAAGAGAAAGTGTAAGCCAGCCTAATGAACAGTATAAACTTGCTTTACTAAAAACAGGAAACCAGGTTGCATTAACCCCTTCTACTTCTGATTTACAGGATAATGTTGCATTTGCTCAGGTTGTTGAGATAGTGACAAATAACTTAGCCCTTCCAAATGGAGCAGATTCAATTAAAGGAGTGCATGCTAAATTTGGAGAAGTTCCAACTTCTACTCCAAACAGCGTCAATGTTACATGCATTGGAATAAAGAAAAACCCAGAGATTCCAAAATACTGCGGAGATGGAGTTATTAATCAGGCAAATGAAACCTGCGATGATGGAAATTTAGAAAATGGAGATGGTTGTTCTGCTCAATGTGATATTGAAACATTCCCTGTCTGTGGAAATGGAATTATAGAAGAAGGTGAGGAATGTGATGATGGAAATTTAGATGATAATGACGGATGTTCTTCAACTTGTGAAACAGAAGAACAGGAAATATGTGAATATAATGTTTCAATAAGATACAGTTATGTAAATTCTTTTGGAACAGGAATTGCAATTGGATTTCAAAATTTCACCTGGATTTCAGGCAATCCTGCAAATCTTGAAAAAGGAATTTACAAAATGAGATATTATATAGACAATAATATCCCTGCTACAATAAATGATGCTGATATATTGGTTAAACTTGATGATGAGACTATCTTAAGTTACAGCTATTTAATATGGAGCTATCATTCAAAAACAATTAGCTTTGACACTTCTGAATTGGAATGCGGATTGCATACTCTCTCTGTTCAACTAGATTCAGAAGCTAATGAAATATGCACTTCTGATAACACAGAAGATAATTATGCTGAAAGAGAATTTTATATTGCATGCGAGGAATTCCCTGTCTGTGGAAATGGAATTATAGAAGAAGGTGAAGAATGTGATGATGGAAATCTGGATGATAATGACGGATGTTCTTCAACTTGTGAAACAGAAGAACAGGAAATATGTGAATATAATGTTTCAATAAGATACAGTTATGTAAATTCTTTTGGAACAGGAATTGCAATAAATAATAGTGAAGATTATCAATGGGTTTCAGAAACTCCTGCTCTGCTTAAACAGGGATTTCATAAAATAAGATATTATGTGGATAATGCTGAAGAAGAAAAAAACAATGCAACAATAACTGTTAAATTAGATAATCAAATAATAACAAAATATTTCCAGAATATTAGCACATCACATTATAAAACAGTAAGTATTGATTTATCTAATGCAGAATGTGATTCTTTGCATAAAATCTCAGTTAAGGTTGAAAGTGAGAATAATGGAATATGTACTCCTGATAATGCAGTAGATAATTATGCTGAAAGAGCAATATTAATAGAATGTGAAGAAGAAGAGCACTTTTGCAGTGATGGACATTTGGATGCTGGAGAAGAATGCGATGATGGAAATTTAGTAAATAATGATGGGTGTTCTTCAATATGCAAGGATGAAATATGCGGAGATAATATAAAGCAAACTATTGAAGAATGTGATTTAGGAAATAACAATGGAAAACCATGCTCTCCTGCATATGGAGGAATCTGCACTTATTGTTCTAATACCTGCGAGGAAATTACTTTAACAGACGGATATTGCGGAGATGGAATTTTGCAATCTCAATATGAAGAATGTGATGATCACAATTTAATAAATGGAGATGGATGTTCTTCAACCTGTGATAAGGAAGCATTGCCTGTTTGCGGAGATGGAGTTATTAATCAGGCAAATGAAACCTGCGATGACCACAATCTAATAAACAATGATGGATGCTCAAGTATTTGCAAAACTGAATTATGCGGGGATGGAATAAAACAAACTAATGAGCAGTGTGATGATGGAAATACAAATAATTTAGATTTATGCAGAAATAACTGCAAATTACCTGTTTGCGGTGATGGAATAAAAGATAATCATGAATACTGCGATGATGGAAACACTATGTCTGGAGATGGCTGTTCAAAAACCTGCAGATTAGAATGCTTAGAAGGAATATGCACTCCAAATATAACAATAGAGGATTTCCCCCCACAAGTATGGCAATGCGACCACAGAATTGTTTATGATGATGGGACTGAACCCGGAAGAATTTCTCTTGATGGAACTCCTCTTGTTGAAAGAATAAACAATTATGCATTTGAAGGAGAACAAATTACATGGAAAGTTCTTGTAATGGACAAAAATGGAGTTGAAAAAATAAAGGATGTTTATGTAATTGTTGATGGAAACATAGAAGCAAATTGTCAAAGACTTGTCTGGTCACCAGGAAAATACAATCTTAAATCATGTAATGCCAGAATTTTAGAAGAAGAAATTGATGAATTTAATCCAAGAACAATGGCTTATTACTATTGTACTTTAAGTGTTGAAACACCAGAAGTAATGTATGGGGAATATTTTGTAACAGTTGAAGCAGAAGATTTTGATGGAGTACTAGGAACAATGGATGAAAATGAATATTGGTTCCTGAATCCAACTGTTTCACTGGGAATTGAAGGGGGGCTTGTATTTGAAGACTTAAGACCAGGAACAATGGAATATTCAGAAGCTGTTGTATTAACTAATAATGCAGAAGATGGTTCAGGTGTTTTACTGGATGTATTTATATCAGGAACAAACTTCTATGACAAATCCAGTTCAGGTGCAATGTGCCCTACAACTAATCAATTACGTCTGGAAAGAGTAAATTACTATGCATCTGGTGGTTCTTCAAGCACACAGGATGATTCAAGAGCAGATGATGAGGGATATGTTCCTATAAAATATGGAATCGGATTCAATAATCCAAACCCATTCTATAATCATAATGAAATAATTCAATCAAGCACAAAGATAAATGGAGTATACTATGCAGGAAATATCTTGACCCCTGGTGCAGATATGTCTTTAATATTCAGAGTAGATGTTCCAGAACCATGCAATGGAAACTTTGATTCAGGAGGAGTTTATTTCTGGGGGGAGGCAATCTAAAATGAAAAATAATTCAGGCATAATAAAAGGGATGTTTATTTTAGTTTTAATATTGGGAGTGATGGTTTTTGCAAGTGCGACTCTTGTTTGTGGTAATGGAAATCTTGATTTAAATCTTGGAGAAGAATGTGATGATGGAAATTTAGTTGATAATGACGGATGCTCTGCAAATTGTAAACTTGAATCTTTTTGCGGTGATGGAATTGTTAATGTAAGCGCTGGAGAGGAGTGTGATTTAAATGAATCAAATGGGGTTTTGTGTTCTGCTGCATATAATTCAAACTGTAATTATTGTTCAAATTCATGTAAAATAAAAACAGTTATTGGAGAGTTTTGCGGGGATGGCATACTTAATGAGACTTATGAAAGTTGTGATGATGGAAACAGGATAAATAATGACGGATGCAGTAATGAATGCAAAAAACCAGTTGAAGTAGAGGATTTTGTTCCATTAGTTTGGTTGTGTGACAATAGAATTGTTTATGATGATGGTACTGAACCTGGAAGAGTTTCAGAGGATGGCCAAGAACTTGTTGAAAGAATAAACAATTATGCATTTGAAGGAGAACAAATTCAATGGCAAGTTCTTGTAATGGACAAGAATGGAAAAGAAAAGATTTCAGATGTTTATGCAACTGTTGGAGATGCTCAAAGTGAAGGAAATGACATAGAAGTTAATTGCGTAAGATTATCTAATGAAGGAGAAAACAATAAAATTGATCCTTCTTGCAATGCAAGAATCTTAGAAGAAGAAATTGATGAATTTAATCCTGTAACAATGGCTTATTATTTATGCACTTTAACTGTTGAAACCCCAGAATCAATGTATGGTAAAAAGTGGGTAACAGTTGAAGCAGAAGATTTTGATGGAGTACTGGGAACAATGGATGAAAATGAATATTGGTTCCTGAATCCAAAAATTTCATTAGATGTCACAGGAAATATTGAATTTGAAGGATTAAGAGAAGGAACATCAGGATATTCTAAATCCCTTTTAATAAGCAATGATGCTGATATGGGTTCAGGAGTTTTACTTGATATGTTCATATCAGGAACTGACTTTTATGATTCAGCAAATTCAGAAGCAATGTGCCCTACAACTAATCAATTAGCCTTGGATTCATTTAGATACTATGCTGTAAATGGTGCTTACTCCACAGATGATGACCAACAAGTAGATGTTGTTTTAGGAGATGTAATCAACAGAAATAAAGATGTTGAAGGATATGTAAATATAGATTATGGTATTGGTTTCAATGATCCTAACCCCTTCTATGAGAATATGGAAATCCTGCAGGCAGGACCTTCACTTGGACCTTATTATGGAGCTAATGTTTTAGCACCAGGAGCAGATATAGCATTAATTTTCAGACTTGATCTTCCAGAACCATGCAATGGAGACTTTGACACTGGGCAGATTTATTTCTGGGGGGAAGCAGTATAAACTTAAATGGGGGAATGATTTATTATTAAAATGAAATATAAACTCCTCCTTATAGCTTTCTTTTGTTTTCTTGTCTTTCCTTTTGCCTCTGCAACAATAATAAATGTTCCTGAAAACTTTACAACAATACAGGATGCAGTAAATAATGCAAGTGATGGAGACATTATAATTGTAAATAATGGAACTTACAATGAAAACATTGTTATAAACAAATCACTAATTCTTCTTGGAAAGCAAAATGGAATAGATGCAAAAACAAGAAGCAGTATTTATGAAAGTGAAATTCGTTCAATGGCTTTTTCAGGAACCTTTGAAATAAAAGCAGATAATGTTGTAATTGACGGATTTAAAATTACAGGAGCATTTAAGGGAATCCATGTTACAGAAGATTCTTCAAATATAACAATCAGGAATAATATTTTAATTGGAACTATGCAGGATGGAATTAATTTATGGAGAGCTTCAAGTGCAGATGTTGAAAATAACTTTATTTCAGATATAAATACAAGTGCAATAACTGGTGGAGATGACAGGGGAACACCCGCAACTGGTGATGATTTAATCACAAAAGCAACAATAAAGAATAATCTCATTGAAAATTCAAGATTTGGGATTACTGGATACCAGAAAAATTCTGTAATAGAAGGAAATGTTGTAAGAAATTATTTTTCTTTTATTGATTTGGGGGCGGGAATAGGTGGACAATTTACAGGAGTAAATATCAGAAATAATAATATAACTGGATATACCAATAGTGCCGGCTTTGCACTAAGTCCTTATGAAAACAGACCAAATTCAAGCAATATTAAATTTGAAAATAATATCCTTACTGATAATTATGCTGGAATTTATGTAAATCAATATCTCTTAAACAAGCTCATAAATATAAGCCAAAATAAAATCTTTGAAAATTCAGGATATGGGGCAATTAATTTAAATTTAGATCCAGATGATATTTTAAATGCAAAATATAATTACTGGGGTTCATGCGAAGATCCAAGTTCTGCTTTACAGGGATATATTGATTATGAACCCTGGGTAGGAGTTTGTGCAAAAAACCAGAATATTTCTTCAGAATGCATCCTGGAAAATGAATCTGTTATATTAAATGCAGAAATCTCAGGATATTGCCTTTCTGAAGTTATTTTCTCTGTTCTAAAAAACAGCTTATGGACAAACTATTCTTCAAACTTCCATATAGGAAATAATTATTCACTGGAACTGGAAGACCTCAATTCTTCGGATTACTCTTGGAAAGTTTATGTTAAGGATTGCCTAAATAATGTAAATGAAAGCATTGTCAAGGAGTTTTATGTATATCCCAATACTATCTTAAGTGTAAATCCTCCAAGTCCAAATGGAGAAAATGGATGGTATCTAACAAATCCTCTTTTTAGCCTGATTAATCCAAATGCTTCCTTAATTTATTACAGATGGGACAGTCAAGAGATATTAGTATGGTCAACTCCTTTTGGATTTGAACATGCTCCAAATAACCAGAATATAACAGGGGGAATTATTGATTTAAATTACTGGGGTCAATTACTTTGTGGAAGAAATGAATCAATGCAAAGCAAGATAATAAAATCTGATTTAATTGCACCTGAAATTAAGAGTTTATTTCCTGCAAATAATAGCTATGTTTATGATTTAAAACCAAAAATATCTGCTTTATTAAAAGACAAGATAAATGCAGATTCTGGAATAAACATTTCAAGTTTAATACTTAAGTTAGACGGGGAAATAAAAACAAATCCAACTATTATCAATAAGAGTGATTTGGATTATGGCATTGAATATACTCCTTCATTAAATTTATCTTATGGGATTCATAATGTAAGTGTTTATATTGAAGATTATTCTGGAAGAAGCTCTGAAGTGGTGTGGGAATTTAAGGTAAATGAAATAGAGAAATTTAATTTAAGTGTTTCTTCTCCTGAAGATAAAATTTATGGAAGCACAAGAATACAATTTAATATAACAACTGACAAAAAAGTTAATTTAATTGAATACATTGACTGGAATAGCGGAAGAAAAATAAGATTATGTACTAATTGTGATAATTATGGATATTATTTCAATAGAATAAAGCCATTCAGAGATGGAGAACACAATATAACAATAAGAGCCACAAATGAATTTGGATTCTCAAGAGAGGAAAATATTTCATTTTTCATAGACAGCAAAGCTCCTAAAATCTACAGCACTTTTCCAAAAATGAATAAATTTACAGGGGGTTCAGATTTCTATGTTAAATTTATTGAAGAAAATGTTAAACAAGTAACTCTTGCAATAAATAACACACATTTCTACAATGTTAGTGATTGCTCTGTAACAGGAAAATATCATGAATGTTATGCTGATATTAATCTTAGTGAATTTGAAGGAAAAGAAATAATGTATTTTTTCAATGTTTCAGATTATTTAAGAAGTACAAACTCAAGATCAGTAAAAATAAAGGTTGATACTCTTGCTCCTGAAATGGAAATTATTTCTCCTGTGGATAGTGGAAATTACACTAAAAAAGTAAATTTTGAAATAAAAATCAATGAAACTAATTTAGCTTCTGTCAGTTATGTTTATAATTATAGCGGAAAAGAAAGAGAAGTTTTGCTCTGCACAAAACTTGACGCAAATAATATATGCCACAAAACAAAAAGCTTTGCTCCAGGAGAATATCAAATTACTGTAAAAGCAGAGGACAAGACAGGGAAAGTTATTGGAAAATCAGTAGAATTTAGTGTTAAATAATATTTATTCATTAAAAAAAAGTAATAACAAAAAACTATTTTCTCGACGACAATAATGTTTATATAGTGTTTTTTGTGTAATGTTGTCACATGAAAATGAAAAAGAGTATGCTTTTGATACCTGCACTTTTATTTTTAGCAATTAATTGTGTTTTTGTTTCGGCAATAACAGGTTCAATTGGAAATTCAAAGATGGTTTTGTACCCTGAAGTAAATGGATGGACAAATACAATAATTGCCAAAACAATTCTTGTTAAAAATGTAAATGATATCCCAGTAAATATTACTTTGACTGCAGAAGAAGAATCTAAAGAATTTATAGAAATTCTTGAGGACACATTTATTCTTGAACCAGGAGAGGAAAAAAAGGCAGAATTTTTAGTTAAAGTTAAAAAAGAAGGAACTTATGAAGGAAGAATCAATATTTTCTTTAAATCTGCAGACCCTGAAAGCAAGGAACCAGGAGTTGTTTTATCATCAACTATTGTAGTAATTGCAAAAAAAGACCAGGGATATGAAGAGGATGAAGAAGAAACCCTGAATGAAGATGAAGAAAATACAGATGATGTGACTGGAGCCGCTGTTAATGAAAATTCCTTTAATGGAAAGAAATTATTTATATGGAGCACAGCAATTTTACTTTTAATATTACTTTTGCTATTGTATGCATTAGGTAAAAAGAGGAACAAAAGTAAACACAGGATAAAAAACAATAAATGAAAAATTACATTTTCCTAAGTCCTCATAAATTCCGGATACAAAATCATAAAAGAAATTCGCATTTAGGAATAAATGCTCAAGGAGATTTTGCATAATGAAAAATAAATTTCTCTTAAGCATTTTGATTATGTTTTTAGTAATTGCAAGTTTGGGAAGTGTTTTTGCAAAAGATATTGCATATATTGCAAAAGATTCCAATCATCTTGATTCTGCAATTGTTTCTTTAATTGAGCAAAGAGGATATACTTATGATGTAATTTACCAGAATGCACTAAACTCAGCAAACTTTTCAAATTATACAATTATATTAGTTGGAGAAGGAACTTATAATGATTATTCAAAAATACCTGTAAATAAAAAAAATTCTGTAATCTTAAACACCTATTATCTGGATGAATGGGGATGGACAGCAACAGGGACATCTATAATTGCTTCTAATAGGCCAAAGGAAGTTGTTGTATATGATTCAGGAAGTTCAATAACAGAAGGGATAAGTGAATCTTTTGTACCTTATTATGAAAATGGGGTAATGATATCTTACCAAGTAAATTATATTCCAAATGCAAAAGATGCTCCTGGATTAAGTACAATTGTTGCAGATGATTTAACTTTTCTTCAATACCTTGGAATATATAGGCCCAGAAATGGGGCAGTGGTTGCCACTATAAATAATGGTTCAAAACTTCGTGAAAACCAGGTTTCAAAGGCAAGAGGGGTTTTTATTGGATTTCAATACCCGGATTTATGGACAGAAGAGACAAAAAATATATTTTATAATTCAATTGAATGGGCAATAACAGGAGATGACAGAGATCAGGATGGATTTTATATAGATTTTGACTGCGACGATAATAATCCAGATGCAAATCCAGATGGAATAGAAATTCCTTATGATGGAATTGATCAGGATTGCAGTGGAAGTGATTTAAATGATTTGGATGAAGATGGGTTTATTGCAGATATTGCAGGAGGAGATGATTGTGATGATAATGATTTTGAATATAATCCTGGTTCATTGGATTTAACCAAAAACTGCATAAACGATGCTCCAATAATATCCAGCATAAACAGAATTTCTGTTTCAGAAACAGAAAAAGTTAATTTTACAATTCATGCAGAAGATCCAGAAGAAAATGAACTGGAATATTTTATAAATGATGCAAGATTCAGCCAGGAAGAAAATTATTTTGAATGGGAAACAGATTATAATGATGCAGGAGATTATAATTTTAATGTTACAGTTACCGACGGAGAATTAGAATCCTATAAATTAGTGAGTGTAAAAGTATGGAATAAAAATAAAGCTCCTGAATTAACTGAGGAAATTCCTGTTCAGGAATGGGCAGAAGATGAAACTCATTCTTTGAATTTAAGCCAGTATTTTTATGATTTAGACAGCAATCAAATACATTATTATGTTAACAGCACTTCCAAAGACTTAAACATAACTGTCTCAAAAACAGGGGAAGATACTTTTGTATTTACCTCAAAAAAAGACTGGTATGGAGAAGACTGGATAATCTTCAGTGCAACTGATTTATTAGGAGTCCAGAACACAAACAACATTACTCTAAGGGTCTTTCCTGTAAATGATGCGCCTTTCCTGGTTAAAGAGATTGGTGATTTAGTGTTTAAAGAGGATGAAATTTATGAGCTTAATTTAGAAGGATATTTCTCTGATGTTGACAGTGAATTGGAATATTCCTTTGACAGCACCCCTCACACAGAAATTATTCTGGAAGAAGGGGTTTTAAGAATAATTCCTGATGAAAACTGGTTTGGACAGGAAGAAGCAGAAATAACAGCAAACGACGAGGAATTTGGATTAAAAGAAACATTCAATATAATTATTGAATCAGTAAATGATGCCCCGGAAATAGAAGATATTGAGGATATGGTTTTATTAGCAGGAGATTATGTTGAAATAATTGCTGTTGCCTCTGATATTGAAGAAGATGAAATTATATTTGGAATAAATTCCTCTGATTTTTCACAGGATGAGAATTTATTTTTCTGGCAGACAGATGCAGAGGATTATGGAAAACATGTGTTTGAAATAAGTGCTTATGACAGAACAGATTATGAATATAAAAATGTGAATGTAAATGTTCTGCAAAAAGTTTTCATAAATGAATTTGTATATGGCTTGGATGGGTGGGTTGAATTATACAACCCAAAAGAAATTACATTTGGACTTGAGGACTGCATTTTAAAGAATTCAGATAATGAAGAGCTTTTACTAAATGGCTTAATTGCTCCTAATGGATTTGCTGTATTTGACTGGGATGCTCTTCAAAATAGTGATTTTATTGAACTTAATTGCTTTGATGATATTTTAATTAATAAAGTAAATTATGAGGATTTTGAAGAAGGAGATTCCCTTGGAAGAATGCCTGATGGCTCAGAACAAGAAGGGAGTTTTATTTTATTTGAATATCCAACAAAAGGATTGTCAAATAGTGCAGATGTTATTCCTCCTGAAACAAATTTAATTCTTCCTGAAAATAACACCTTAATTACAGAATCAAGGGAAATCTCTTTTGAATTCATTGTTTTTGATAATATGGCAGAGGAATTAGAATGCATTCTTGTTGTAAATAATAAAAACAAAGCATCCAAGAGGATTTTAAATAATACAGAGGACAGCCTTTATTCTGATGACTTAAATGATGGAATTTATGAATGGAGTGTGTTCTGCAATGATGGTTTTAATAAAGGATATTCCGAAAAAAGAACTCTTAATTTAAGTGCTCCTGATAATCCTGTTCTGGAATTTATTTCAGAAAAGAAAGTAAGTGAGGGGCAGGAGCTTAGATTTATTATATATGGAAAAGATGCAGATGGAGAAGATGTTAAATTCACAATAAAAAACAAGCCAGAAGAAGCAAATTTCACAGATAATCTGGATAATAGTGCAGAATTTGCATGGATTCCAAATTACAATCAATCAGGAAATTATGAAGTGGAATTTGAAATAGAGGATTCTTCTGGATTAAAAGATTCTCAGAAAGTAAATATAGAAGTAAAAAATATCAAGGAGCCCCCTAAGTTTTCTGATGCAGAAATATGCTCTTTAAAAAATGATTCAATAATAATTGAGATAAGAGACCCGGACAAAGGAGATGAATTTGAAATAGGAGATACAATCAAGGGGGAATTGAGAATAAAAAACAATCTAAAAGAGGATATTAAACTTGAATTAAAAATTTACCTTTATGATTTAGAAGAAGAGGATTCTGTTAAAAAGATTAATGAGAATCTCAGAGTAAAAGACAGGGATTCTGAGACTCTGGATTTTGAAATAGAAATTCCTAATGATATTGAAAATGAAGAGTTTGCTTTATATGTATATGCTGAAGATAAAAATGGATTATGCAATTCAGCATATAAAGAAATAGAGATTCTGAGAAAAGACCATGATGTGGTAATAGAGAGAATAGAAATCAATCCCAGCATAGTTTCTTCTGGAGATGAAATAGAAGTTGTTGTTGATGTAAAAAATCTAGGGACAGAAGAAGAGGAAGCATATATAAAACTTGAAATTCCTGAAATAAAGTTTTCAAAAACAAGCGAGAAATTTGATATTGAAGAATTTGGAGAAGATGATGAAAAAACAGAGAGATTCTTTATAGTTCTTCCTTCTAATTTAAGTGAAAAAGAATATGAATTAAAAGCTAGTGTGTTCTTTGATAAAGAAAGCAATTATAGTGTAATGAGCTTTGATGTTTTAAACAGAGTAGCTGGAGAGGATGAAAATGATGACAAAAATGAAGTTCCAGCATCTACACTTATAACTCTTGGAGGAAGTTCAGGAAAAATAATTGCATTAAAGACTTCAAAAACTTCTCTTGATTCTCAAGTAAAAATAACTCCAGAAAAGACAAAACCAGAAGAGCAACCAAATGTAAGAATAGAATTCAAGGAAGAAAAAGTCAGGGAAAAGAAAACAGATAATACCTTGTTTTCAACAATTGCAATTGCATTGGCAATAGGCATTGCAATAATCATCCTGATTATAATTCTTGTCCTGCTTTTTGTTTAAAATATTAAAAATTATATTTCTCAGAACAATAGTTTTTTTAAGTAAAAATTGAAAGATGAATTTAGTGAAAACTCCCCCTAATCAGTAGTGAGAAAAAGGATATTTTCTCTATAACCATAATCTTTTTAAATGGTTGTCACTGAAAAGTTAACATGGTTAAAGTAGTTAAAGGAAAAAATAAAACCTTCTTAGTTTTTTCATTAGCAATTGCACTAGTTCTTCTTGGATTTGCAGGTGCATGTACTGGAGTAGGGTGCGGAGAATGTGTTCCCCAAACTTATGATTCTGATTATATATGCATGAATACAGGAATTGATTCAGCAACTAAATTAAGCACTTATGTTACTCAGCTTTCAGGAGATGCCTGGTATTATGAAACAAGCCCTAATACTGTGTGCGGAACTGGATTTTATTATATTGATACTAATACAGGAGTCTTGAAATTAAAAACTCCTTCCTTGCCTTTTTCAGGAGAATATACTTTCAAATTCTATTATGGAATTGGAACTCCAAATGATATTGGAACAGAGGATTTCTCTGTTAAATGCGGGGACGAAACTTATACTTTCCTGGATAATGATGATTCTGGTGATGATATTGAATTCAGATTTGGAGAAGTTTCATGTGATTTTGATTCTGGATATAATTATGTTGAATTCAAATCCCTGAATACAGGAAGTGTTCACTTAAAAAAATTCAGAATAACAGGTGAATTAGAATGTCCTCCTGAACCTCCTGTTTGCGGAAATGGAAACATAGAGGAAGGTGAGGAATGCGATGATGGAAATTTAGAAAATGGAGATGGTTGTTCTGCAAATTGTAAAATAGAGGAAGATGAGGATAAAGAGAATACCTGCTCAGAAACAAAGCCTGTTCAATATTGTGATATAAACTGGAAATGCACTGGATGGAGTGAATGCTCAGATAGTGTAATGACAAGAGATTGCTATGACACTAATTATTGTGATGAGGAATACAATAAACCTTTTGAGAGAACAGGATGCAGTGAATTATCAAAAGTTTATGTTGAAGAAAACAATGCTCTTTATTTCTGGATAATTGCAGGGGTAATTTTATTTGTAATTCTTGTAATAATGCTTGTTAATTTATTTAAATAAGAGAGAATATATACTGAGAATTAGAAAAGAATAAATATACCCAAGGAGTGAATTTAAGATGACAATTGGACCTGGTCTTGGAATTGAATACAATCCTACAAAGGATTTCACTCCTGAAGGAAGAGAAGAAATATATAAATTATATAAAGGTCTCTTGAAAGAAGCAGATGAGGATGCTCTTCTTTTTGAAAATGAAAAAAAGGAATTAAAAAGAAGAATAAACATAGAAATGCAGATATATGAAGGAAAATATGATGCTTATCAGGAAAATATTGGAATAGTTAAGAAGCTTTTTTTAAAAGAAAAAATCAATTCTTTTTCATTGAACTGATTTATCTTCTTAAAGGATAAAGAAGAGGGCTGATCAGACATAGAAAAGCATTTAAAGGATTATTCTCTGAAAATTATGTAGACTAGGTTGGCGGGTCAGCCCTCCGCTGCTTGCAAACGGGCTTTATGGCAGACTACGAGTGA
>Ga0208375_1000482_pt1 | contig 57728 bp, 51 predicted proteins | sample RifOxyD1_FD_184038 | JGI IMG/M metagenome (GOLD analysis project Ga0208375, IMG submission 184038) | Soil microbial communities from Rifle, Colorado - Rifle Oxygen_injection D1 (SPAdes) | ecosystem: Environmental > Terrestrial > Deep subsurface > Rock core/Sediment | place: Rifle, Colorado... | reverse complement strand
ACCGATGCGTCAGGTGTGTCACCTATCCGAAGACCAGGAAGTATTGCTGAAGGCCCTGTCCGTGGATCTCTCGAAACGTATGTAATCGGCGCTTCTGCGTCCGCCAGAGCCATTATTGGCTGGTTTTCTCGTTCGCCCTGTCGCTATTGGCGAAACTCAAGTTCGAGCCTGAAAGAATTTGATAAAATGAATTTTCTGGTTCTTTTGTTCAGCGAACTGATCTCGTCAAACAGGCCGGAGTATTTTGCTGGAGACGGCACGAGCAGGCGTCTTAATACCGACGTAAAAGAAGCGCAGGAAAAGGCCGGGGCAGATGGAAACTGAATTTCTGACCATACAGGAAGCGGCGCTCTTTCTCCGTGTGCAGGTTTCAACCCTGTACGGCTGGTGCCATGAGCGAAGGATTCCATTCAGAAAGCACGGCAGCCGGGTGATCTTTTGCAGAAGTGAAATCCTGAAATGGAGTGAGCGGCATGTCATCCCCCCTCGTTGCCAGCCTTTTTCTGCAACTGGGTTTCCGGATAAAAACATCAATGCTATGTTGACCACGGATGGCTCGCCATCTGACAGCAGTTCTTTGAAAACCAGACGCGACATGGATTGGCAGACAGGCTCCAAAAGGAGGTAGTCTATGGCAATCCAAGAACGAAAAACAAAAACAGGCGACAGACGTTATGTGGTCAGGGTGCGTGACCCGCTTGGCCAGTGGTACGAGGTCAAGGTCTTTGCGCTCAAGTGCGATGCCGAGCGGTATGAGCGCGAACTAAAGCGGCTTAACGACGAGGGCAGGAACGCACAGTCCAAAGGAGCCAGGAATTTGCTGTTTGGCGAATACCTCGGCCGGTGGATGATCGAGTGCCGGGGCCATGTGTCTGACGGCTGGAAGATCAGCCAGAACCAGATGATCCGGGATTATATCCTGCCTCATCTGGCAAACCGCAGATTTGCAGAGATACAGCCCTACGACATCGGAAACGTGATCGAAAAGTCAAAAGAACGGTTGCAGCCCCAGACAGCAAAGCACATCTATTCACTGCTTAGAAAGATGTTCGGGGATGCCGGTCGAACATTACGGCATTCTCGCGCGTAATCCCGTTTTACGGCGTTACAGACCCGTCGTAGCCATTCGTGAAAGGGCATTTCTTGCGCCAAGCGATTCGTGGAAGCTGCTCAGGCACTGCGAACAACATTATGTTGGCCGCGGAATATGGCTGCAACTCTTGGCAGGCATGAGACCCGGCGAGATGCAGGCGCTCAGATGGAACTGCGTTGATTTTGAACGCAATCAAATCCTGATCCGCGCGACATATAATCGCAAGGAAAAGTGCTTGCAGGAGCATCCCAAGCAAGAGGACTGGGGTAGAGCGCCAATGGTGCCGGAACTCAGACGCTTCTTGTGGGACCGGCGTGGCGGCGAGCAGGAATTTGTAGCTCCCGGCGAGCCCGGACAGCCAAGCAAGGAGGACGGGCGTATGCTTTCTTACGAAACATACGAAGATGGCCTCAAGCGGCTTTGCAATGAACTCTGCATAACGAAAGTCACACCCCATGAACTCAGGCATTCGTGTACGGAGCTGTTTATCCAGTTTGGAGCATCGGCGGAGGACATGCCCGCTCCTCTTTATGGAGGCATATAGAGCAATAGCGGTGCCAAGTGATGTTTGACGATAAGTGATGGAAATTCTGGCATTCAGTCTGGACGCCTTCAACGAATGGGACTGGAATGTTTCAAAACAGGGAATTCTTCTGGGACTTTGAAACCCCAAATTGTCTCATCAATGGGATTTATGATTCAGCCAGTACTTATGAATATGTCTAAAAATAGAAATATTGTATGTATTTGATATGACGGGTTTAAATAAGCGGCTCCATGGAAATATGTCATGTAAAACGTATTGTAAACTTGACAATTGCAGGTGATTAACCGATATTAAATACAGGAGACAGTACTTATGAAGGTGGCTCAAAGCATCCGTAGACAAATCACAGATAAGGGTCCGGATTCTCTTTGGAGCTTTGATGATTTTGTCAAACTGCCGCAGCAGGCGGTGGCAAAGACATTGAGCCGTCTGTCCAAGGAGGGACTGATTCAGCGGATGAGAAAGGGTGTATATTATTATCCAAAGATTACAGCTCTTGGGCCTTCCCAGCCGGATGCTTCGGCGCTTTTTGCCGCAGCGATCAAGAAGTCAAAAAACATTACAATATATTCTGGTGGAACTGCGTCATTTCAGAATCTCGGAATAACAACGCAAGCGCCTGCCCAATATACGATTCTAGGGGAGCTTGCGTCGCGAAAAATCCGGATTGGCAGGATGACGGCAAATATTCAAAGACGTTCTTTTGCTCATTTAAACGGAGCGAGCCAGGAGGATATCTGGATTTTGGATTCTATTCGCAATCTGAAGCATGTGCCGGATTCTACTCCCTCTGACGCAGTTGCAAAGATCATGAGTAATTTTCATGCTTCAAAACGCCCTCTAAAGAAGCTCTTGCGTTTTGCGCAGGGCGAGCCGCCAAGGGTCAGGGCTGTTATAGGGGCAATAGCCGAGCAGATGGGTTATCATGGCCCTGAGACTCGGACGCTCAAGAAATCTCTTAATCCGCTCACAAAATTTCACATTGGGATTACTTCGGTGCTTTCAAACGCCTCATTTTGGAATATTGTGTGACCATGCTGTTGCATGATCATGCAGATTTTAGTGCCTTTGTCCGGATTGTCGCACAGGAGCGCGGCATTCGCGCAGCCATTGTCGAGAAGGACTATTGGGTAACGTATGTCCTTCAGAAATTACAAAAATCAAAATTCAAAGACGTTTTTATTTTCAAGGGTGGAACCAGTCTTTCCAAGGGTTGGAACTTGATCGATCGTTTTTCCGAGGACGTCGATTTGTTGCTAGTTGCTGATGGGCTTTCAGGCAAGGCCAAAAAAAACCGGATGAAGAAGATCCAGGAATTTGTTAATGCACTTGATGGCTTGAAATTTGACGAAGGTAATCGCGATAACCGGGCCGGAAATGAAAGTCGGACATCGTGTTTCAAGTACGATACGATTTTGGCGGATGATTTGGGATCTCTTCTTCCATATATTAAGCTTGAAATGGGTTTTCGCGGTGGCAATGAACCCAAGGAAACAAGAAACATCCAATCGCTTGTCGGTACAGCTCTCCAGGCAAAGAATCAACTTGGGGTAGGGGATAATGTTCTTGGCGTAGAAATGCCTCTGCTCCATCCACGGCGTACTCTTGTTGAAAAGTTGTTCGCAATTTATTCCGCTTATGAGGACAAGAAGATCACAGGCAAAACCCGGCACTATTACGATGTGTTCAGATTGCTTGAGTTGCCGGAGGTGACCGGCTTTCTTGGCACCACGGAATACACAGAATTGAAGGAAAGTGTTTCTTCGTTCAGTCGCGAGAACTGGCCGGAATCGTCACTGCCTCATGGTAACGCGCTTGCCGGAACGCCCGCCTTTAATCCTGAAGGAGCGATGCGAACACAGATTGAGCATGAGTACGTCCGGAGTGACATTTATTACGGCACTAAGCCTTCATTCGGCGAGATTATTGATCGCATCCAAAGGTATCAGAACAAATTCTAAGCAAAAAAACAGCCAGCCCCCGTGATGCGAAGGCTGGCTGTCATATCTGTAAGATTACCAATTTCTTTTATTGGCGAACGTATCCTTGAGTGTGCGCGGAAAACTCCAGCGCGGCTTTTTTGAAGCCGGACGCGCCTTGCGCATTACTTCCTGACCCGTGAACGGGTTGATACCTTTTCCGGCTTTCCGGGCAGCAACTTCCTTGCGGACGATTGCGCCGATTACCGGAAAACGGACGCGTTCACCAGCGGCAGCGTTCTTGGCTGCGGCAGTAAAAGTGTTTTCGATTGTTTGTTTCAGCTCAGACCTCTTGATGCGGACCTGACCGGTTTTGGTCATTGTTGCAATCTTCAAAATCTGTTCATGCAGTTCGTTGATCAAATGAAACTTCTTCTTTGCCATTGGGAATTACCCCTCCTTTTGTAAAAGAAAGTAAGGGTGTACGCTTTCAATGAATGGGACTGGAATGTTTCAAAACAGGGAATTTTCGCGGGACTTTCAGGATGGTGACAGTCCCGGCATGGGGACTTTATGGGAGTTGTTCGAACATGAGATCGCAGATACGTGCGGCCGCCCTCCGTTGTGTTCACGAGAGATGATTTCGAGTTACAATCGTGATAGCTGATGATTATGGGGTCACAAAAACGAGCAATACATCAAAAAAAGAAGATTTCGCGCGGAAAATCTGCCGCCCGAGTGACAGGGGCCACACACAGTCCTACAAAGGGGTCGGAGCTTGCGCAGCTTGTTGGTTTCGGTGAATCAGAGATGGTTGAGTTCAAGTCTTCATTTAATGACGAGGCGATCGAAACGGTTGGCGCGTTCGCAAACACGTCAGGCGGTAAGGTGCTCATCGGGGTGAATGACTCCGGAGCGGTTGGTGGATTCCAGATAGGCAAGAAGACGTTGGAGGATCTCGCGAGCCGGATTCAAGAGGCGACTGATCCTCGCTTGCAGCCTTCGATTCGACGTGAATCATTGGAAGGTAAGGATGTTGTGGTGATAACGGTTTCTCCGGCATCGCGAGGACCGGTCAGCATTCGCGGTCGGTATTTTCGGCGCGTCGGTCGGACCAATCAGCGGATGTCACATGATGAGATCATGCGGCGTGTTTCGTATACAGCGGGGTACTCGTGGGATTCAATGACGGTTACGGGGAAGACCGTATCCGATCTCGATATGACGAAGGTTCGCGCTTTTATGTCGAAGGTGATCGAGGTCAGGCGGAGCCCGCTGACCAGTATCGGCAGAGGCGACAAAGAATATATCCGCGCCCTTGAAAAATTTGATTACATTGTAAACGGAAAGCCTACTCATGCTGCGATTGTGTTATTCGGAAAAAAACCGGAGTCGGTATCGATAACCGGCTTTTTAAAAATCGGAAGATTTCGTTCTCCAACTCATATCGTGGACGACAAAGAAGTTCACGGAACGTTGTTTGAGCAGATTGACGAAGCGATGGCATGGTTTCGTCAAAGGCTCGAAACGGAGTTGGTGATTACGGGCAAGCCCGAGCGGGACGAGAAATGGGAGTACCCGCTGGATGCTGTTCGTGAGGCGGTGATCAATGCTGTTTGTCACAGGGATTACGGGTTTCCGGCTCATTCCCAAATCCGGTTATACGATGACTATCTGAATATCTGGAATCCCGGACCTCTTGTTGCCGAGCTTTCGCTCGCGGATTTACTGAAACATCACCGGTCTGTCCCGAGAAATCCACTGATCGCCAAAGCACTTTTTTATACCGAGTTGATCGAACATTGGGGTTCAGGTACGATTCGTATGGCCAAGGAACTCAAGAGCGCGGGTATGCCGGCGCCAGTTTTCGAAACGGCTACGCAGGGTGGTTTTGCGGTGACGTTCAAACGTTGGCCGTTCACCGCCGAGGAACTGGATGAGTTGGCAATTTCTGGGCGCTTGCGAGCAGCGTTGGAATACGCGATGAAGAACGGGCGGATTACGAATCAGATTTATCAAGCAGAGTTTAAGGTATCGAAAAGGACTTCGTCCGATGAACTCGCTGTCCTTGTTCGAAAGGGCGTTTTTGAGAGACGAGGCAAGACCGGCAAGGGGACCTATTACGTCCCAAAGGGGCAGTAGAGGGGCACCCCGGTGGACGCTTCTAACCTTATTTCTGCAAATTATCCCGCGAAATAGGGGTATTTATAGTTTTTGCCTATTGATAGATTAGTGCATAAAGGGGCGCCAATGGGGCGGGGATGTGCACGGGGAATGCGGTTTGAATATACCCACGCTTGGCAACGAAATGAAAAGTCGGAACTATGTGCTCGCCATGCGTATTCTCCACTTTCCTGAAAGGATGTGATCAATTTCCGGGCACACGCGTGCCCTCTTCCGCCCCCGACGTCGGGGGCAAGGACAATAAAAAAATATTTTTGATTTACGCGGGCCGCTAGCGCGGCGTTTCGGCGGATTTGGGAGAACATCCAGTGAACATTTGGTGAACATAATTCCTCAAAACATATCAAAGTCCATCAAAGCAAATCAAAATTGGGTGGATCAAGTCTTACGGAAGGCACTACACCTAACTGCCCGGAATTCCTGAAAAACCGATTGTCTTTCAGGGTTTATTTGATTGGTGCGAGGAGGGGGACTTGAACCCCCACGCCTTTCGGCATACGCCCCTCAAACGTACGTGTCTACCAAGTTCCACCATCCTCGCACAATGCTTGAGGGCAAATTGACAGCGTCTTGTTTAATTCCGATGGGCTGATGAGTCAAGCTACAACTCAAAACGAAGGCCGGCCGTGAGCGTTTTTTCGCTGAACTCCCCGCGGTGGCTCCACGACATCATCTGGTATTCGGCGATGATGTAGCTGCGGCAGATTTCGTAATTAACGTAAAACTCGGAGGCGGAGTCCTGGTCTATGAAATTAAGAAGGATCATTCCGCCGAAAAACGGGCCCTTCACCAGAAAGGAACCACCGGATTTGTTCATCAAGCCGTAGTTCCAGTAGTCCATCCTGTAACCCGCGTATGGAACAAGCGGTTGTTCCCTGAAAAATCTGAGCTGGTATCTGGCTTGCCCGCCCAATGAGCGGATGGCGAGAAAATTCTTGGTCACACCGTCAGCGGTCGGAAGAAGCGGATAAAACCCCATTGAAGCGCCGATGCCGATGATGCCGTATTTCTGTTCAAGAATGAATTGTGGCTGGTATTCGAAAGACAGCTTGAACGTTTTGAGCTTTCCGGGGTTCACCCCCGGCATGGTATTGGCGCCGCCAAGTGGACGCATCGAAAAGTCAAACTCAAACGCCCACTCGGGCTTGACGCGTTGATAGATCGGGATTCTCGGATTGTATTCGGACTTGTTGGAGGATGTTTGGGCTGGAGAAGCTGCCGGCGGTGGAGGCGGGGGTTCCTGCGCAAAAATTAAATGGGACGCGCCAAAAAATACCAGATTTGCCGTTGCAATATAAAAAGCTACTGATCCCTTCCCGTATACCTTCATCCACATTAATTGTTTCAGGCAAACCGGCAAAGAGCAAGACGGACCAAATTCTTTTTGAAACATCTTTCATGATTAACAATAACAGCTTGATTTATCGTTATATTTCACGTTTATTTGAAATATATGAAAAATCTGTTCAAGACCAAGTCGTTGGAAGCCCTGTTGAAACAACCGGGCGAGGGGACGCACGCGCTTAAACGAATTCTCGGGCCGGTGAATCTCACCACGCTCGGGATCGGAGGCATCATCGGCGCCGGAATATTCGTTCTCACCGGACAGGCTGCCGCCCAATATGCCGGCCCGGCCATCGTTCTTTCATTCATAATATCCGGCTTTGCCTGCGCGTTTGCCGGCCTTTGTTACGCAGAGTTTGCGTCCATGATTCCGATTGCCGGAAGCGCGTATACTTATGCATACGCCACGCTGGGCGAGCTTTTTGCGTGGATCATCGGCTGGGACCTCGTGCTTGAATATCTTTTCGGGGCTTCAACCGTGGCTGTCGGCTGGTCTGGATATGTTGTGAGCTTTTTGAAGGACATGGGCGTTGTCATCCCGCCGGAGCTTACTGCGGCAACCGGCAAAACGCTTATTCAGCTTCCGCAAACGGGCTGGACAATGCTGACCGGCGCTATTGCCTCGCAACTCCAGGCAACCGGCGTTGATCCGGCAACGCTTCCACAGGTCACCGCATACGCCAACGTCCCGGCCATGTTCATCGTTGCCGCCGTTACGGTTTTGCTCGTGGTTGGAATCAAGGAATCGGCAAATTTCAACAACGTGATCGTGATTCTCAAGATTTGTGTCATCCTGATGTTTGTCATTTTTGGTTTCAAATATATTCAATCCGACAACTGGACGCCGTTTATTCCTGCCAATACCGGGGAGTTCGGCCAGTTTGGCTGGAGCGGCATCTGGCGCGGCGCGGGCGTGATATTTTTTGCATACATCGGATTTGACGCGGTTTCGACGGCGGCGCAGGAGGCAAAAAATCCGCAGCGTGACATGCCGATCGGAATACTGGTTTCGTTGGGGGTATGCACGGTGCTTTATATCATTGTCGCGCTCGTCCTTACCGGCGTTGTAAAATACACAAATCTCATGGTGCCGGACCCGATCGCGGTGGCTGTCAATGCCGCGGGTGACGGACTCTACTGGCTGCGTCCGATAATCAAGGTGGGTGCGATTGCCGGTCTCAGCTCGGTAGTGCTGGTGCTTCTGCTCGGCCAGCCGCGCATTTTCTTTTCAATGGCAAATGACGGCCTCTTGCCCGCCGCGTTTGCAAAGGTGCATCCGAGATTCCAGACGCCCTACATCCCGACTATCATCACCGGCGTGATTGCCATGATCATCGCGGGCATGCTGCCCATCAACATCCTTGGCGAGCTTGTTTCGATCGGCACATTGCTCGCGTTCGTGATCGTATGCGTTGGCGTGCTCGTGCTCAGGTACAAACGGCCTGATATCAAACGGGCATTCAAAACCCCGCTCGTGCCGTATGTGCCGGTGCTCGGAGCACTGGCCGCACTTTCGCAGATGGCCGGGCTTCCGCTTGATACCTGGATCCGGCTCATCGTCTGGATGGTGCTTGGTCTTGCAATTTACTTTTTATACGGCCGCTATCACAGCAAGCTTCGCAAATAGGTGACCGGTGGCAAAAGCAAAAAAGCCTCTTGAGTTTGGTTATGTATTGAAGAATTTTGCCGGGTTTCTCGAAGGAACCATGAAGGCCGGCAACACCGTATCCAGCTACCGTTCCGATCTGAACACCTTCGGTGAATACCTGCAAAAAAACAGGGGTTCCGGAAAAATGGATCTTTCGGGGGTGCCTGTCGGCGAAATCGAATCCTACGGCGCCTATTTGCGCACGCTGGGCTACAAACGCAACACAAGACGGCGCAAGCTTCTGACCGTCAGGAGAATGATCAGATATTTCGTGAAACGGAACCGTCTGGGAGAGGATTTTTCACGTGTCGTGAATGCGCCCGAGAAAGTCGAACGCATTCCGAAAACCATTTCAACAAGTGAATTGATCGAAGCCATAAAAGGCTTGCCCTCGGAGACGGATTTTGCCGGGCGCAACCGCGCACTTCTATGGGTGCTTGCCGAGACCGGTTGCCGTGTCAGCGAGGCCGCAAGACTGAAAGGCGTGGATTTTTCTTCAAAATCCGTCAGATTCATGGGGAAATTCCCACGTTCCGTGCCGGTTTCCGCCGCGCTTTCGAGGGCCGTGCACATCATCGGCGGCCGGAATGGCTGGCTGTTTTGCGGCTACAACAAGGCGGGTCCGCTGACCGGCGGCCCGATCACGCCACGCGGGGTTGAGCTGCTTGTAAAAGCATATGCTTCAAGACTTGGCTGTGACAATGAGCTCACGCCCCGGACATTCAGGCATTCGGTTGTGTTGAAATGGCATGCGGAGGGGAAGTCAAAAAAACGCATGTGCGAGCTGCTCGGACTCCGCACTGACTATGCTTTCAGGGTTTACGACGAAATGCTCAAACCCAGGAGCCCAGCCACATCCAGTCCCTGAAGGACGACGCCGGAATTCTCATGCCGGAAAGAATCGGGAAGAAATAAACAAAAAGCGCTGTCGCCGCGGCAAGAAACACAAGTCGCAGCCATTTGACTTTTTCGAACGCGGCACCGCGTTCCCAACTGTGAAAAACAAATGCAATGGCAAGACTGAGCATCATTCCGGCTGGATAGTAATAGTAATAAAAGGCGATCTTTCGCGGGATCACGGCCCACGGCAGATACAGTGCGGCATAAAAAGCCAGGATCAGGAAGGCGGCCCGCGAACGGTGCGCAACCCACGACCACAGGCAGGCAAGAAGAGCAAGAAGTCCTCCCCACATCAAGAGCGGATTGCCTACCAGAAAAACTCCGCGAACCCAGTCGGTGCCCTCCTTGTCAAACGCATACCAGATCGGGCGCGAAAGCAGCGGCCACTGTGTCCATGAACTCATGTACGGATGACTGGTGACAACCCGCTGCTGGCCGTCCCACATCCTGGTTTGCATGCTGAAAAAATCCAGAACCGAATACGGCGGAACCTTGTGAATGAAAAGAAAAGGGATGAAGGCAAGAAAATACACGAATACGGGAATCACGACCAGGTACAGCATGATACGGAAAACACCCATGCCGCCAAGCATCCCGGGAGAATACCAGTCGTCGTCCGACTGGCCGCCAAACGAGGTCTTCCAGCTCTGCAACAACTTTACGGACATCAAGAGTATGATGCATATCGCCCACGGAACAACCGCCGCCCACTTGCATGCGGTAGCAAAGCCAAAGAGCATACCGGCAAGCGCCAGAAGCAAACGCGTGCGGGCCGGATTCAAACCCGTGCGCCATGCCGCCGCGAAGGCGGCAAGTCCCCAGACCAGTAATGCAAACATGAACGTATCGAGCATCCCGATCCTGGACTGCACATACAACAGATTGTTGACAAGCGTGATCGCGGCGGCAAAAAGTGCGGTTTGTTCATTCCTGAAGATCGCAAACGCAAGGATGAACAATCCCACAAGCGTAAGTGCGCCGAAAAAGGTGCTCATCACGCGCCATCCGATGGGGCGGTCGCCCAGGGCGGAAATTCCCACGGCCATTATCATTTTTCCCAGCGGGGGGTGCTCCCAGTTCTGATTCTCGGTCATGGCCAGAAACTGCTTGGCCGACGGGACGTAATGGAATTCGTCAAAATTGTGGCCCTTGGGAAACTGGATATTGATCAGGAACAGGGTCTGCGCCGCTACAAAAAGAACCGCGCTAATGATGATCAGGCGTTTTATTCCGGCTTTGCTGGCTTGCACAAATGAACACTAAAGTCTTGGCATGGCATTCGTCAAGGGGCCAGGCGCCTGCGCGGGAGGGTCTTTGCGTTACGGTCGACAGTCGGCTGGGTTTCGCCACCACTACCACTGGCAACAGGCCTTTGAACGGCAGTGCTGCCTTCTCCGGTCTGTGCTTCGCGGAGCTTTCGTATTGTCTCCCTGTGTGCACTCAGCACTGGGGGCTCTGGAGCGGTCTTGAGCAGTGCAGCATAGTTGTCGTATCCGTTTTTGACTGCAACGCGGCCATTCTTGATTTCAAAATGCCCCAACACCCACTCCTTGCGTTTAAGTATCCAGCCAATCACGTCATTATCAACACGGCCCTTCAGAACGGTCCGGATGGCGTCGTTGCTTACAGAAGACAGCTTGCTGAGGATGCGGGCACTCGGGATAGAGAAAACAGGATCATATCCGCTGAGATACCCTTTGTTGCCCATGAAACTGAAACCATGATCGATCGCATGTATGTTGTCTCTTGCCCCCACTATTACATTTTCACCGTGCCGGTCCCAGTTGAATGTCAGCCAGTCAAAGAACTGCATTTCGTGGTGCTGTACCGACGTTTTGACGGTTGCAATCCTGGAAGCGGGCAGTTTGTTGAGCACTTTGCCTTTTACAAAAATCTGCAACGATCCGGTAGTTTCAACGCCATTTACCATGAATTTTGCTTCCACTGTAACCGGCACTTTGCCTATGCCAAGCAGCTTGTCCAATTCATATGCGGCGACTTCGTGAAGATGATTGGATGCCACCATCGACGGATTGTGGGGCTTGAAAACAGCTTTTACGCCATCTCCAAGATGGACAAGGCGCGGTTTTGTAGAACCCATGAGTGCCTTGGAATTTGTATCGTCTATCACCCGTCCGTTGAATGACCGCATCCGTTCTTCGAGCTTTTTTTGATAATGCGCGGCGATTTCGTATCTGCCGGTATTCTGAAGTTCGAATATTCTGTCCTGGAGCTGTGTCGGAGTGTGCTTTGCCCAGAGGACATCCTGTATTTCCGGGTTGCACGCCACTTCGGCGTACGCTGCGGGGGGGGGCGCAAACGGGGCAAGAAGTACAAGCAAAGCATAGCCAAGCAGACGTATCATCACATTCTAACATCGGAACAAACCGACTGGCACATTAGTGACAATATATTGACGGAGCTATTCTTTGTCTTTCGCGCCCCCTGGCACGGGGAGACCGCGTTCCACAAGTTCTTCCTCAAGGGTGGCCCAGCCGGCCGTTCCATATGGCGGCTTATGGGATTTTTTTATGAACCAGCCTTCTTCAAGCGAGATCTTCTCAAGGTTTGGATGAGGATGCACCGCCCACACCGCGTCGCGGGCAAGGCGCATCATGGCTTCGTCCAAAAGAGCGTTGCCGGCGGCAAACTGGATCGGCCCCTTCCACATTGACAGGACTTTTTCGGCCTTGCCCTTTCCGGTGCAGCTTATGCCGCTGTGGCGGCCGGTCAGGATGCCGTTTGCGTCAACTTCGAAGTCCATTCCGATGATCTGATCTACCGGCATCTGCCCAAGAAGCGGAAACAGCGTGTCGGTCGGCGAGCCTGTTACAACCCAGATTTTCATTCCGCGCGAAGCAAGCTCATAAAGCATGTCTATCGGTTCCTGGATTTTTTTGAGTTTCATGAAGTCGCGCCAGTAACGGTCGATCCGGGCGGTGAGATCCGAAAGCCTCATGCCCTTGTAGAAGGTGAGCAGATAGCGGCAACCGGTCGGCGCGTCCTTGGCATAAATGCGCTTGTACTCGGCCCACTTTTTTTTGTCCGCCGGGATATAGCCGTTTCCGATCATCCAGATTGTCGTGTCATCGGCAATATCGTTCTCCCAGAGTGTGCCGTCGGCGTCAAAGAGCGCCAGGCGCGGCTCGTCCAGCATCTGTATTTTTGAAAGCATTTCCTGCATCTGTTTTGTGATCTGTCCCATCTTGAATGGGGCTATAGCAAAAAAATGTTTTTATCGCACCGTCAATGCCATAGAATATTAATCATGATAGCTGAACTCAAAAAGCTTCTTTCAAAAGTGTCCGCGGATTATGCCGACATCCGCTATGAAACAAAGCGCGAAACCACGGTTTCCTTCAACGGCGAGACGCTCGGCGGCGTGAGCACAAGCGACGGCGACGGCTATGTGTTGAGGGTTTTGAAGGGTGGGGGATTTGCCACCGCATCCTTTACCTGTGCCGGGGATGCACAAAAGGCAATCAAGTCGGCACTGGCAAACGCAAAGCTTCTTTCAAACAAGGGCGGACAAAAGGTCAAACTTGCAAAAACAAGAGCCATCAAGGACGAGTATTTTCCACTGCTTGATGAGGACCCCGCAAAAGTATCGCTTGAGGAAAAAATCGCACTTACCAGGAAATACAACGCAATTGCCCTGGAAAATCCGAAAATCATCACGACAGTCATCAATTACGCCGAGACGGACCGGGACCGGTATTTTGCAAGTTCCGAAGGACACGCAATCAGGGAGCGTCTTGTAACCGCATCCATCTCGGGATCGCTTACCGCAAAAGAGGGCGCGCTGCTGCAAACCGTGCGCGTCAGCGCGGGCGGCAGCAACGGGTTCAAAACGCTTCGCAACAGGGACGACGTGTTTGCCTCAAAAGCGGGCATAGCCGCCGAGCTGCTCAAGGCCGAGCCCGCACGCGGCGGTGTTTATGACATTGTCCTCGACCCCGAGCTTGCCGGTGTGTTTGTTCATGAGGCATTCGGGCATTTTTCGGAAGCAGATCTGATCGAGGACTCGCCAACCATGCGCGCAAAAATGGAGCTGGGCGCGCGTTTGGGCAGCGGCATCTTGAATATAAAGGACGACCCGACGCTTGCTGCGCAGCTTGGGCATTACAAATACGACGACGAAGGCGTTGCAGCCCGTCCGGTGCAGCTGATGAAGGGCGGGGTACTTGCTGGTCGCTTGCATTCGCGCCGGACCGCAACGGCATTCGGAGAGCCGCTCACCGGGCACTGCGTGGCCGAGGATTACAGATACGCGCCAATAATCCGCATGGGCACGATCATGATCGAGCCGGGAAGAGGCGGAGATGTTGGTGGGCTTCTGGCAAAAACCGGAAACGGTCTGTACATCCTTGGCGCAAAGGGTGGCGAGACGGCGGGAGAGAGTTTCACTTTTGGCGCTCAATATGCTTATGAAATCAAAAACGGAAAACGCGGACGGATGCTCCGGGACATCAATATTTCGGGAAATTTATATGCAACACTGGGGTCCATTGCAGATGTCGGAAATGATCTCAGATTGTGCGAAGGCGGCGGCGCCTGCGGCAAGGGGCAGCTTAACATCCGTTCCTGCATGGGGTCTCCGCATATACTGATCCGTAAAATGGTAGTTGGGGGCGCGGTAGCTGTCCCCGCAGGGGGCGCGGTAGCTGTCCCCGCAGGGGGCGCGGTATGATTAAAACAAATGATCTCGAAAAACTCCTTGAACTTGCCGCCAAAAGCGCCGACCAGGCCGAAATCTTCGCTCTTGGCGAGGATTTCACAACGCTTGGCATGGAGAACTCCGAACTCAAGAGCGCGTCGAGTTCGCTTCTTTCCGGCGTGAGCCTTAGAGTTGTCAAAAACGGCAGGATCGGCATGTCATACAGCCGGAGCCTTTCCGATCCCAGAACACTTTTGAACATGGCGCTCGGGGCGCTTGGCGGCGGATCTGAATTTCCGTGTCGTTTTCCGTGTGCGCTTTTCAGAAAGTCTCCAAAGACCCATGATTCCGGAATTTCAAAACTTACTGCCGCAAAAATGGCGGCGGAGGGCGTGCGTGTTTGCAAAGCACTCAAGGATGCCGGCGGACAGGTCAATGTAGACGGGATCGAGGCGGGAACAAGCACCATCAGGGTCCTTAATTCATCCGGCGCCGATCTTGCTGCAAGGAGTTCCGCATACTGGCTTTCAGCCTCCGTGCTCATGCCGGGATCGTATTCTTCGGTCGGGACGCTCACGCTGGGCAGGAATTTCGTGAAGACACCAGACGCTTCGCTGAAGCGCATAAAATGGCTTTATAAGGCGGCACAGAGAATTGCGCGGCCCCCGTCCGGACGGATCAAGGTGCTGTTTCTTCCCGAAACCATGTATGCGCTCATGTGGCGGCTTTCGAGCGCACTTAGTGCCAAGAATGTTTTTCACAAGCAATCCCCGCTTGCGGACCGGCTCGGGCAGAAAGTATTCAGCCAGATGCTTTCGATTTACGACGATCCGCTTGACGACTCCGGTCCAGGCGCACGGGGCTTTGATGACGAGGGGACGGTTTGTAAAAAACTGGCGCTGGTTGAGCGCGGGGCGGTCAAAAACTTTTTTTCCGATCTTTACTATGCGCATAAACTTGAAATGAAACCGACGGGGCACGGCTATCGCACCACGATGTTTGAAGGGGATGCGCTTGCCTTGAAACCCGTTCCCGCAGCCCGCCATCTCAACATGAAGCCGGGCAGCTCGTCCTTTGACGACATGATCGCAAAGATGGACCGCGGCGTCATCGTATGCGGCATGCTTGGCGCGCATAGCGGAAATATTGTAAATGGCGACTTTTCGGTCGGACTTTCGCCCGGAATTTATGTTGAAAACGGTGAGCCGGCGGGAGGCATCAAGGATGCCCTGATCACCGGCAATATTTATGAGACGCTAAAAAACGTGGTTGCGGTGGAGGATTCCGCATGTCGTGTCCGGGGCGGGGTATTTCCGGCGGTTCTGGTGGATGGAATAAGTCTTTCGGCAAGGGGGTAGGTCGTATGCGCGCAATTTACATGCTGCTTGTGTTGCTGCTGTCAACAAAAGCGGGGGCCGTGATTGAAACAAGAATCTGGTATTTCGAAGGCGAACCATCGGGTTCACAGGTGGCCTTGTGGAATGCCAGGCCGGATGGCATCCGGAACATGATATTCACGGCATACATGTTTTCACCGCGCGGAATCGCCAACATCGCCGCCATTGAGCGGGTGGGGGAACTGGAGGCAAGAACAAGCGTATTTCCTTCGCGCGAAAGCGTGAAGGCCTGGAAGCGTCTTGCGGCAATTCCTGGAATGTCCATCCATTACAAGGCATCAAGGCTTCCGTCCGCATTTGAACATTCCATTTTGAAGGAAATCGGCTTCAAGAAAATCACCTTCAACCTGACCTCGCTTCCGGCAAGAAACGAAGCCGCCTTGCTTGCTGATCTCGCCGGTGCCGAGGTCGCGCTTGAGATGGATATCGGCAGGCTTCCAAATTTTGACGACAAGCCGGCGTTGATGAATGTTCCCGCGTCAGTGCTTTTTGTGCACAAGGCCGACTACTGGCCTCGCTACATCCAGATGGACGTCATGAATCTTCTGCCGCACAAGCATGTTTTGCACATTTCGGGGCAATACCCCGTCATGGAGGCGTTCCCCTATCTTCATGGCATCAAACGTCTCCAACGTGTTGTGGTGGACGCTGATTTCGAACCATCCGGTGCCGGAGTGTGGACGGAATTCGGCGCGCTCCCGGTTCAATGGCGCTCTTATCGGGCTGTACCGGGCGCCTCCGGTTTTTCGGCTTTTGCGTCCAGCCTGTCTGCGGGGATGCGGTCTGTCAGCGTTGATGCAGGCGAGATCACGCTTTCCGGTGCCGAGGTCGACCGGATGCGCTCTGCCGGTGTGCCGGTAGCGTGGACACATCCATCACCCTGATATTTTTTGACATTTGACGGATAAACATATAAGCATACGTTTATATATGGGTACGTCAATAAATTGTATCTGTAAAAATAACATCGCCTCGGCTCTCAAATCGCGTGATGTCTTTGCCGGTCTTGCAGAGACCTTCCAGGCGCTGGGAGACTGTTCGCGCGTGCGTATTGTATGGGCGCTTTCAAAGGGCGAGCGCAGCGTGGGTGACATTGCAAGGCTTGTTGACATGAGCCAGCCGTGCGTCAGCCATCATCTGCGTACGCTCCGCAATCTCAGGCTGGTGAAGGCAAAACGCGAAGGCAGAACGGTTTTTTATTCGCTCGATGACGGCCATATAGAAAATATCCTTAAAGAGTGCGTAAGACATGTAGAGGCGCACGGCTCATGACGGCGCGCTCGCAGGCCATAGACCGCTACGTGCTGCACCCCGTTTGGGGCACAATTATACTTGCACTTGTGCTTGGCGCCATGTTCCAGGCCATTTTTGCCCTTGCCGTTCATCCCCAGGAGTGGATACGGGCCGGGTTTGCATCGTTGGGCCATCTTGTTGCGGATGTTCTTCCGGCGGGCCATTTGCGCTCGCTCCTGTCGGGCGGCATACTTACCGGCGTAGGTGCAGTGCTCATGTTCCTGCCGCAGATAGTACTGTTGTTCCTGTTTCTTTTTGCGTTTGAAGATTCCGGCTATATGCCCCGCATTGCTGTTTTGACCGAAAAGCTCCTGGGCCGGTTCGGTCTGAGCGGCTGTTCCGTGCTTCCGATGTTGTCATCGTTTGCCTGTGCCGTGCCTGGCATGATGGCCGCGCGCACCATCAGCAACAAGCGCGACAGGATGATCACGCTGCTTGTGGCTCCGCTGGTGCCGTGTTCAGCGCGGCTTCCGGTATATTCGCTTCTGATCGCCGCCTTCATCCCGGACCGCAGCGTGCTCGGCCCCGTAAGATTGCAGGGGCTGGTGATGCTGGGGCTTTATATCATGGGGGTGGTGGTCGCGCTTGCCGTGACGGCGGTCTTGAAAAAAACCGTGTATAAAAAACTGGAAGCTCCCGCATGTAACATCAGCCTGCCGGAATACCGCCTTCCGTCGGTGCGCATTGTCTCCACCGGACTTTTCGAGAGCGCCCGGCTTTTTGTCCGCAAGGCCGGAACAGTCATTCTCCTTTTTTCGATCGTGATATGGTTTTTATCGTCGTTTCCGCGGCCGCCCGCAGGAGCGACCGGGCCGTCCATTGCGCACAGTTATGCCGGCATGATCGGAATGGCGCTGGAGCCCGTGATAAAGCCGATAGGTTTCAACTGGCAGATCGGCGTTGCGCTCATTCCTTCCTTTGCCTCAAGGGAGATCGTGGTAGGTGCGCTTGCAACGGTTTACAGCGTCGAAACCGACAGTACGGCTGCGATCGACGTGCTCGGACGGATACTTTCAACCAACTGGAGTCTTGCCACCGCCATGAGCCTTCTGGTGTGGTATGTGCTGTCATGCCAGTGCCTGTCCACCATTGCCGTCGCCCGGCGCGAGAGCGGTTCCTGGCGCCTGCCGGCCCTCATGATCGGATATACGACAGTGCTCGCATATGCCGCCTGTTTTCTGACCTATAATATCGTGAAGGCATTTACCGGTTGATGGTGGCTGAGGGCAGGATCGAACTGCCGACCTGCGGGTTATGAATCCGCCGCTCTAACCATCTGAGCTACCCAGCCACGCGTCGGAAGATGTTTTTATACATTAATCAAAACGCGAAACCAATACTGAAAAACGCAGCAGGCGAAATCTTGTACTGGTTGTAGAAATTTTCAAGTTCCTTTGTAATCTTCTTGTCCAGATCCTTTTTTGCGCCAGTAAGGCCGTCATCGCTGTCCGGGTCGGCCATAATGGCCATACCCGCAAGGCCGCCGATATCCAGAGTGTGTTTGGCCTGAATGAGATACATTCCACCGATTGCAACATTCAGAAACAGACCGAATCCGAACTGCGCTTCAAGGCCGATCAGCAATGAAGTGTGCGGGACCCATACGGTCAGATCAGCACTGACAACATCATTCATTGTAAAGCCGGTAAGCTCATCCCTGAAATCGGCGGATATGTTGCCGCCAAGTCTGAGTGCTCCAAAGCCCGCGTGAAGAAAAAGCACCTGCGAAAACGGGAAGAATCTGATGAACCCACCCATATTCATGAGATTGTACTCGGCAGTCGGAACAAGATAATATGGGTTTTTTGAGATGACTCCTATCGGTATCGGGTTCAACTTGTAGTGATCATTGATATATGAATCAACTCCCGGGTACATCCCGAATTCGGCCCCAAAAGTCCACTTTTTGAGGCCAATAAAGCCCATTTGCAAGCCAAGCAGATTTGGAAGCCCGCCTACAACAGCAACCTGCGCATCCTTGCCCCCGCGGCCCCTGCCGGCAAAAGCACTGGTTGCCATGAGAAAAAATACCAATAAAAAAACAAATTTCTTTTTCATTCCCGTATTTCATTGTGCCAGACTTTTTAAGGAAAAACGCTTGCTTTTTTTCATCCATGCGTGGATTTTACCGACCACATGAAAGCACGCAGCAATACGGCCGCTGCCAGATATCCTGTGCCCGGAAAAACCGGTGGCGCGTTGATAAGGGAGACAATTGGATTTCTCAAATCACAAGGGCTGGCGCTTCCGCTCAGGGGCTCCGTGGTGGTGGCTTTTTCCGCGGGCTGTGATTCGATGGCGCTTGGGCATCTGCTGGCGACCTATGGCCGCAGGATTGTTGACAAGGGTCGGCTTTCGTTTCTTCATATCAATCACGGCTGGCGCGGGGCCGAATCCGATGGCGACGAGCAATTTGCCAGGGAATGTGCAAGAAAATTTAACGTAAAAATCACTGTTGTCAGGCTCAAGCCACCGCACAAGGGGCAGGGGGGATCACTCGAAGACCTTGCCCGCGCTGAACGGAAAAAAATATTTGAAAAAGCCACCCGGCGATCAAATAAAATGATCTTTACCGCGCACCATGCCGACGACCTGGCCGAGACAGTTTTATGGCGTATCCTGACAGGATCGTCATCGACGCATGGCGGCGGAATTTCTGCTGTTCATGATAATGAGGTTCGACCGTTTTTAAGGGTCCGCAAAACTTTGCTAAAAAAATACTTGAAGGAAGAGAAACAACCATGGCGAGAAGACAGGACAAATCATGAGGGAAGTCTTTTAAGGACGCGGATGCGTCGCGAACTAATGGGGCGTATTGAAAAGCTGTTTCCAAAGGCGGTTGATCATCTGGTCAGACTTGCTCTTGATGCCCAGAATGCTCAAAAGCTTGAATCAAAACTTCAAGCACGGCAGCTGGAGCCAGCGATCATGCTTACCGCTGCTGGGGTTGGCATGCGACGAAGCCACTGGGAAATGCTGGATAAAATCCGTAACCGCGCCAAAGGGTGGCGGGGTGGCATAGACCTGCCCGGCGGGTGGCGGCTCGAACGGACCGGGCCGGCAACCGACCGGAAAATCGCGGACAAATGGATATTGCAGAAAAGAATGTAAATTGAACTTTGTATGCATGCATGTTAGGTTCTGTCATTAATGAAGCAATCCCATAAGACTATAGCCTTATGGCTAGTCTTGATTTTGTTGTTTGCAAGCCTGTTCAAGGTCATTGATCCCGGCAGTAAAAACCGGCGTGAAATGAAGTTCAGTGAATTTGTCCAGTACGTCAAGGAGAACAAGGTCGCAGATGTTACGTTCAAATCCGATAACGTTATAATAGGCAACTTCAAGGAACCCGGACCCGACGGCCGGAAAACCTTTGAAACGGTTGGTGATACTGCAAGTGCGAAGATTTTTGAGCTGCTGGAAAAAAACAATATTATTCCAAACTATGAACGTGCCGAGAAAACCCCGGTTTGGCAGCAGGTGCTGATTTCATGGTTCCCGATGTTGCTCCTTTTTGTGTTTTTTTTCATCTTCATGCGCCAGATACAAATGGGCGGCGGAAAGGCAATGTCATTCGGTAAAAGCAAGGCGCGCCTGTTGACCGAATCGGGCAACAAGATAACCTTCAAGAATGTCGCGGGCGTTGAAGAAGCCAAGAACGAACTTGAGGAAATCATAGCATTCCTCAAGGACCCTAAAAAATTCACCCGCCTTGGCGGACGCATTCCAAAGGGGGTTTTGCTCATGGGCCCCCCCGGCACCGGCAAAACACTTCTAGCAAGGGCCATTGCCGGTGAGGCCGGCGTGCCGTTTTTTTCCATTTCAGGTTCCGATTTTGTCGAGATGTTTGTCGGTGTGGGCGCATCGCGTGTGCGCGATCTTTTCGAGCAGGGCAAAAAACATGCGCCATGCATAATCTTCATCGATGAAATCGATGCGGTCGGACGTCATCGCGGCGCGGGACTGGGCGGCGGACATGATGAACGCGAACAAACGCTCAACCAGCTTCTTGTCGAGATGGACGGATTTGAATCCAATGACGGCGTCATATTGATAGCGGCGACCAACAGACCGGACGTGCTGGACCCGGCACTTCTCAGGCCCGGGCGTTTTGACCGCCGTGTTGTTGTTTCAGGGCCGGATGTCAAGGGGCGCGAAGCAATTCTCAAGGTGCATACCACAAAAACCCCGATTGCCGGAAATGTCGATTTGTCGGTAATAGCCCGCGGCACGCCCGGATTTTCGGGGGCCGACCTCGAAAATCTGGTCAATGAAGCGGCGTTGCTGGCGGCACGCGCGGACAAAAAATATCTGGAGATGGTTGATTTCGAGCAAGCCAAGGACAAAGTCCTGATGGGCGTTGAACGCAAAAGCCTCGTAATCAGCGATCAGGAAAAAAGAACAACCGCTTACCATGAGGCGGGGCACACGCTGGTTGCAATGAGGCTTCCCGGCATGGACCCCATCCACAAGGTCAGCATCATCCCGCGCGGAATGGCGCTCGGACTCACCCAGACGCTTCCCAAGGAAGACCGGATGAACCTCTCGAAGGAAAAAGCGGAGAACACGATTGCGTTCATGATGGGCGGCAGGGTTGCCGAGGAACTTGTATTGCAGCAGAGAACCACCGGTGCCGGCAACGATATCGAAAGGGCTACAATGCTTGCCCGCCGCATGGTGTGCGAGTGGGGCATGAGCGACGCGCTGGGGCCGCTTTCCTTTGGACAGAAGGAAGAGGCCATTTTTCTTGGACGCGAAATTTCCCAACGTCGCGATTATTCCGAGAATACCGCGCAGATGATCGACAGGGAAGTCCGTGATGTGGTTGAACGGAATTTCGCGCGCGCCAAAGAGCTTCTGCAAAACCACATGCAGCAACTACACCAGGTGGCCGCCGCACTGCTTGAGCATGAAACGCTTGACGGCGAGGAAATTGAAAAAGTCCTGCGTGGTGAAACCATTACCAAGGGACCGGTGTCCAGCCCGCCCCCTCCGGGTGCCGATGCGCCCGCGGCTGAAAAAAAAGAAACCGAAGGCGGGGGCACTCCGGTGCCGACTCCGGCATGAAGCAGCAAACAACGGGGTAGGCCGGTGAACGATCTTTTTACCAACATCCACTCCAGCGTAAGGTTTATCGACCTCTTGGACGTTGGCATTGTCGGTTATATCGTTTATAGGATTCTGTTGCTGATCAAGGGCACGCGTGCAATGCAGATGCTGACAGGGCTTGGCATACTGGGCATTGGTTTTTTTCTTTCTTCCACGCTTGAGCTTTTCACCACCCACTGGCTGTTTTCTTATTTTTTTGATTATCTCATATTGATCGTTATAGTTCTTTTCCAGGACGATCTTCGCCGGGCCCTTACGCATGTGGGAAAGAACCCGTTCTTTTCAAGTGCATCGGCTGAGGAAGAACGTGAAATGATAGATGAGATCTCGCGTTCCGCGACCCGTCTTGCCAAGGAACGCATTGGCGCGCTTATTGTGATTGAACGGGAAACAGGACTTAAGAACTTCATTGACACCGGTTCACGTTTGGACGCCCGGGTCAAATCCGAGCTGCTGTATTCCATTTTTGTCCAGAATTCGCCCATTCATGATGGAGCGGTTATTATCACAAATGGAAGAATTGCTGCCGCCGGCTGCTTTTTGCCTCTTTCAAAGGATCCGAACATCGATCGCAAATATGGCACCCGCCACAGGGCGGCCCTCGGGCTCACCGAAGATACCGACGCCATAGTAATCCTGGTTTCCGAAGAAGCGGGGGAAGCCCATCTCGTCAAAGGCGGGAAGATAACGACAAACCTTAACGAGCAGGAGTTGCGTCAGAGCCTTGCGGCATTGCTTGATCTCACGCGGGGGGCGACAAATCTTCCGCGCAGGATGCGCGGCTGGTTGACGGCCGCCCGCACCCGGGGCGGAGGTGAACGAAGATGATCGAAAAAATCCTCGGCATGTTCACCAACAACATCGGTACCAAGCTGATTTCCATAATCATTGCAATAGTGCTCTGGTTTGTCGTGCTTGGGTCGCGCAATGTAGAGGTCACCAAGGAAGTTCCGCTTGAGATCATCACCTCCTCTGAAATCGTACCGTCTAACGATATTCCGGAAAAAATCGCGTTCCGGCTTTCAGGTCCGAAGGCGTTTTTACGCGCGGTTCTTGACCGGCGCGAGGATCCGATCCGGGTCAATCTTGCCGGCTCCAAGCCGGGACTGGTTACTTACAGGTTTTTTTCGGACAACATCCGGGTTCCGATCGGTGTAAAAGTCCTTTCAATCAATCCGACCGCAATACTGGTCAAGCTCGAACACGTCAAACGCAGGGATGTTCCGGTCAAACTTGAGTTGCGCGGAATGATACCCGAGGGTTTCAGGGTTTTGCGTACCGAAGTCAAACCCCAGGTTGTCCGGATAAAAGGCCCCGAAAGCAGGGTGGACAGCATAACCGAGATTGCCACCATACCTTTGGATATCAGCGGCATCAGACAAAACACTGACCGCGAGGTTTCACTTGATATCAGCAGATACGGGCTCCAGATGGAGGGAGCGCTTCCACATGCGGTGATCCTGGTCGAACCCGAAAGCGCGAATTTCCGCATCAAGAATGTCGAAGTGCGAGTTCTTACAAATCACAAATCCACTCTGTCCGACAAAACCGTGACCGTATTTGTCCGTGCCGCGCAGGACGATCTGAAAAGGCTGGACCGCAAACATGTTTATGCGACGGTTGACCTTCGCGGCAAACCAAAGGGCAGATATTCGGAGACTGTGAAAATCACGCTTCCCGAGAACATCGGGTTTGTCAAAGCCGTGCCCGACAAGGTCAGTCTTAAACTTCATTGAACAGGAGAAGAAATGGATAAGCTTTTTGGAACCGATGGTATCAGGGGTGTTGCCAATCAGTTTCCGATGACTGGCGAGATTGCAATGACCGTGGGGCGGGCGGTGGCATATGTGCTCAGAAGCCATCTGAGCCCCGTAAAAAGTTCGGTTCCGATCGGTCTCAAACCGCTCGATTCCAACAAGCCGGTTAGACGTGCAAAAATTGTGGTCGGAAAGGACACGCGTCTTTCCGGTTATATGCTGGAGCAGGCGCTTGCGTCCGGCATCTGTTCGATGGGCGCTGATGTGATTCTGATCGGACCGCTTCCGACGCCGGGGGTGGCTTTTGTAACCCAGAGCATGCGAGCTGACGCCGGAATCATGATTTCAGCTTCGCACAATGCCTATCGCGACAACGGGATAAAGATTTTTTCTTCAGATGGCTACAAGCTGCCCGATGAGATTGAAAACGAAATCGAGCGGCTGGTATTTTCAAAGGACATGGACAAGCACCGACCCACCGAGGATCTTGTCGGGAAGGCGTTCAGGATCGAGGATGTTCATGGACGTTACATAGTATTCCTTAAATCCATCTTTCCTCGCGAACTTGATCTCATGGGAATGAGGATTGTCCTGGATTGTGCAAACGGCGCGGCCTACAGAGTGGCGCCGCTCGTGTTTGAAGAACTCGGAGCCGAAGTGATCCGCAAGGGCGTTAGTCCGAACGGCCTGAACATCAATGACAAATGCGGCGCGCTTTATCCGGAGAATATCGGCGATGCCGTCGTTGAGTATCGGGCGGACATCGGAATCTCCCTCGACGGCGACGGCGACAGATGCATTTTGTCGGATGAAAACGGGGAGATTGTCGACGGTGACCAGATCATCGGACTTTGCGCGCTACAGATGGCGCAAGAAAAAGTACTCAAGGGCTCAACCGTTGTTACAACTCCAATGTCAAATATCGGGCTGGAGCTTACCCTGAAAGAAAACGGCATATCCATGCTCCGTGCGCCGGTTGGTGACCGCTATGTGGTTGATGCGATGCGAAAGGGCGGCTTCAATCTTGGGGGTGAGCAGTCCGGCCACGTTGTATTTCTGGATCAATCAACAACCGGAGACGGTGTTGTCGCGGCGCTAAGGGTGCTTGAGGCGATGCGGCGTACGCACAAGCCTCTTTCGGAGCTAAAAAAGGGGATCAGGCTGTTTCCTCAGATCAAGGAAAACATCCGCGTTGCAAAACGCGAACCTCTCGATTCAAAACCCGAGATAATGAAAGCCATTAATGATGCACAATCGAAGATTGGAAGCCGAGGACGTGTTTTTGTGCGCTATAGCGGTACTGAACCGCTGGTCAGGATCATGGTTGAAGGCGAGGATGAAGTGGTGATAGCCGAGCTGGCCAGAACTCTTGTTTCCACCATCAAGTCGTCGATAGGTTGAAACAATGCCTTTCCCGATAAGAATATGCACAAACGATGAAATGAAGGAGGTGGATGCTTCCGCTCAGATTGATTCCGGCATCAGTCAGGATGTTTTGATGGAAAACGCCGGACATGCCGCCGTGGAAGTGATTCTTGAGCGTTTTCCATCCGCAGGTCGTGATACTGACGTACTTGTTTTTGCCGGCAAGGGCAACAATGCCGGTGATGCATTTGTTGTTGCCAGGCGGTTGCATTGTCTGGAGCGCCGGGTACGGATATTCATGCTTGGTCCGCCTTCCTCTCTTACGGGCAGCGCCCGAAAAAACCATGATCTGCTGTTTAAAATGAAAGCCAAAATCATTCAAATCGAGAATACCGCCGAACTTGAAGCATTTGTTTCCAGTGCTTCCGGTCCCTTTACCGTGGTTGATGGTCTTCTTGGCACCGGCCTCAAGGGGGATCTTGACGGCATTTATTATGATGCGGTCTCTATCATCAACCGCCTGGATGCAAGAGAAGTGATATCTCTCGACATTCCGTCGGGCGTAAGCGGCGATACCGGCCTCGTGCATGGCACGTCCGTTCTGGCCACCCTCACCGTCACTTTTGGTTTTCCCAAACTTGGTCATTTTCTTCCGCCGGGAGCAGCAAGACGCGGCGAACTTGTTTGTGCGGATATTTCACTCCCTTCCAGATACAGATTTGAAGGTGACAAATTCCTTCTCACAAAAACTCAGATGAGCACTCTCGTCAAGGAACGGGACCGCTACGGACACAAAAACTCTTTTGGCCATACGCTTCTTGTCGGTGGCAGCCCCGGACATCTTGGTGCGGTTGCCATGGCGGCGGGAGCTTGCCACAGGATGGGGACCGGTCTTGTAACGGTTGCAACCTGGGATGATTGTTTTGAAGCACTGCAGGCAAAAATCTCTGACCAGACGATGATACTTCCACCGAGGGACAACAATGGGATTTCGGTCACGCCCGAAAGCATAAGCCCCTTCTCTTGTGTGGTGGCGGGGCCCGGCCTCGGCACCAGGCCCGGAGCGGAGAAATTGATCAAAGACATGCTGATGGAATATCGCGGCCCGGTTGTTCTTGATGCAGATGCGCTCAATCTTGTTTCCAGGCACCAGATGCATGAAATGCTGCGCGGACGACCATATCCCAAGATTCTTACGCCTCATCCGGGTGAGATGGCCAGGCTGCTCGGTTGTTCAAAGGATGAGGTGAAACTCGATCCGGTTGGCGCTGTCCGAAGGGCTGTTGAGCTTACCCATTGTGTCGTGGTTCTCAAGGGCGCGGCTACGCTGATCTCTTCGACGGAGGAAAAAATATTTCTGAATCATTATCCGAACGACGGCATGGCGACCGCCGGAAGCGGCGACGTTCTTTCGGGAATGATTGGCGGGCTTGTCGGGCAGGGGATGGACGCGTTTGATGCCGCACGGCTCGGGGTCTTTCTTCACTCGCTTGCGGGGGATCTTGCAGCCAGACAGCATGGACATCGCGGGATGACCGCGCCTGACATGATCGGGAACATCGGAAATGCATTCAATGAACTCAAAAAAGCGGCACATCCGGCGCAGCAGGCCCTGGAGATCCGCACAAACATCCTCTGATCGGGAAACGGCGCTTCTTGCGAATCGTCTCGCTGCCGGAATCGCTCCTGGCGAGTGGGTTTTGCTTGAAGGACCGATGGGTGCGGGTAAAACAGTGTTTGCCAATGCTTTGCTTCAGGCGTTTGGCGTTGGGCAGCCCCCCGGGGGCAGCCCTTCTTTCCCGATTGTTCATGAATATGATTCCATCACCGGCGGCATTGCACATATTGACTTTTTCCGGCTGAAAAATGCTAATGACGCAGATGCCGTCGGCATCCCCTCATACTTCTGGGAACGGGAAATTACCGTCGTGTCCGAATGGACTTCCACAAATCAAGAATTGTTCGAACGCCTTCTCCTTCCGCGCAGAAAAGAAAAAACATGGCTTGTTAGAATTGATTTTGACGGATCAGGCGGATTAAAAAGAATTATTGAAATAAATGTTATTTTCCCGGCATCTTCGCGTTAAGAAGAGGCAGCAAATCCTTGACGGCCATGATGATTGATTCCCGGGAAACAAATCCCAACATGCCGCGACATGCATTTGCCGGCCCCGTCCTGACCAAAGTAATCCAGTCTGATAAAGCTATTCCAAAAGCATCACGGACAACATTACGGCTGCTTTTTATGTTGGTGTTTGCGCTTGGGGGAGGAAGCTCCAGAAGTCCGGATTTGACAAAAACATTCCAGATATCTGGAACCACCCTTGGATCCCACCGCATACCGGTCCAGATTTCTGGCTGGACATTTTCACCGGCCATGGCTGTAGCCAGGAATACCGGAAGTGAAGATCCGGCAGGGGGCGGAGAAATGGCAAGATACAGCACTCCGCCTGCCCCTTTTTGGAAAAGTTTTGCAATTGCCCTTCCAAGAGGGTCGGTGCCGTTTTCTATCTGAGCCAAATGCCATGTCACTAATGGTCGAGTTCCCTCTTTTGAGCCACGTCTTGAGGCTCTTTGAATTTTAGGATTGCTCAATTCGGGCGCCGGAGCCTCCGTGACATTAACATTTTCTTCAACATTTATTTCTTCCGGCTCGGGGGTGGAAGTGCTTATTTTTTCAAGGCTTTTACGGTTAAGCAGTTTGGTGACACTTGGCATTTCCATGGTGTTTTCTGGATCCAAAGTAAATGTGCCAGTGTTTTTCTTTTTTCTATCAGATGCCATATTTACATATATATTATCGGTTTTTTTTTATGACTTAAAACACAAATAAAACACTACCAAATAAATACAGAATATTAGTTGACGGGCAAACTACAGCATGGTAACTCATATATCAGGTTTATGAGAGGGAAAGGAAGATATAAATGCGTTTAACCTCAAAAGGACGATATGCGGTCCGGGCAATATTGGATCTGACATTCAATTCAAATGGACGTCCAGTGCGTCTTCAGGAGATATCCGAACGCCAGAGGATCTCACTCCACTATCTGGAACAGTTATTTCGCCGCCTGAGAAAAGGGTCGGTCGTTAAAAGCGTTCGTGGCCCGGGTGGCGGCTATGTGCTGTCACGCTCCATGGATGAAATATCAATTAAAGATGTTTTGATCAGCGTTGGAGAAAATATCAATCCGGCCCGTGATCTCATCGGCACCGGTGACATCAAGAGTGACACCGTAGAGTTCATCCTCACCAAAACATATTTTGAAAATCTTGGCGTTATTATGCAGGAATATCTGACCACAACGTCGGTCGGTGATTTGATCCGCAAGGCGCGCGGAACCCAGGATCTGCCCAAGGTGGTTTCAACTGCCCTTGATGGCGCCGGAATTCAACCTCCAATAAACACAAATGCCGGCAAGGCACGCGAACTCGGCTGAAAAGAATCCAGATTTCTACGGTTCTCCTGCTGCTTTTAATGAGCTCCAAGAGTTTGTGTAACATCCATGGTTAAGGAAAAAGCAAAAAAAATCCTGATTGGACTGAGCGGCGGGATAGATAGTGCTGTTGCTGCGGGTTTGCTCAAGCGCCAGGGATACATGCTGTCTGCGGTATTGATCAGAATGAAGAGCAGGAACTGTGCTCCAGTGCTTGAAAAAAATCTGAACTGTCATGATGACCCCGAAGTGGTCAAAACAATATGTAAAAAGCTTGAGATACCCTTTAATGAAGTTGACGCATCGGAAGTCTTCAATGACAAGGTCATTGATTATTTCATCCACCAGAAACTTCTTCTGAGGTCATCCGACATATGCTCACAATGCAACAGCGAGATAATCTTCAAATATCTGTTGGATATTGCCGACTCCCACGGCATTGATATTGTTGCGACCGGGCACTACGCACAGATAGTTCATGATACAACAAGCGGTTTGGTGCGTCTCTGCAGGGCCGCTGAAGCCCAGAAAGACCAAAGTCATCAGATGCTGCGTCTGGGGCAGGGTATTTTGAAGCGTATTATCACTCCGGTTGGCAGCATTCCTTATTCCATGGTGCTCAAGCTGGCTGCCGAATTCGGTTTTGACAAACTGGCGGAAGGCCATCGGCTTTGTTTTGGTGATTTTTCATCCATGATTGAATTCATGGAATCACGGACCGCCCAGGTTCTGTGGCCGAAGGGGGTTATTCGCACGCTTCATGGAAATGTTGTTGGAGAACATGCGGGACTTTTCAAATACAGGATCGGACAGGAGGATGACCTGCCGCTCAATCAATTTGAAACCGCTAGCGGGCTCAAGGTGATTGCACAGGAACTGGTCCACCAGGCGCTTATTGTCGGAGAAGACAAACACCTTGCCGTCAAGGAAATCACCTGCAATGAGACGATGTGGCTTCGCAGCGTTGAAGGATTGCGCGCATTCAAGGTTAAGGCCCGCATCGCAGGCAGGCCCGAGGAAAAAAACTGCCGGATATTTGTTTTTGAAAATGATACGGTCCAGATCCTGTTCGATGAACCCGTATTTGCCCCCTGCTATGGCGAAGAAGTCGTGTTTTATGATGATGATGAGATCATGGGCGGCGCCAGAATAAGCAAGATCAAATTTCCATTTTTGATGAGCTGATCATGAAATCCGCCGGATTTGTCATCAAGACGCTTGGGTGCAAATCCAATTATTGCGACAGTATTTCAATACGATGCTCGCTCGAACAGGCCGGCTTCATACATGTCGCCGGCGGACAAGCTGATTTCTGTGTCATCAATGGATGCAGCGTTACGGCAGAAGCTGAAAAAGAAGTGCTTCGAACCGCCAGAAGGCTGCTCAGGGAAAATCCGGGCGCTTTTACCGTGCTTGCCGGATGCACTGCCGAGCTGATGTCAGTCGGCGGGCAAAAACCATCCGGAATTGATCTGATGGTTGCCAATCGGGAAAGGCATCATATTGCCCGGATTATTGCTGAACATATCCAGAAGACATCCGCAATGCCCGCAGCAAACAAGAATATCACGTCATGGCCCGGAGCTATTGAATCCTGTCCCGCGCCTCATGGTGATTCTTCTACGTCAGCCAGGACAAGGATGTTCTTGAAGATACAGGAGGGCTGCGGAAATTCATGTGCATATTGTGTGGTTTGTCGTGCCCGGGGCCCGGCGAGAAGTATATCAATTGACGAGGTTGTTTGCCGGATAACCAAGGCCGTTTCGTGTGGATGCAGGGAAATTGTGCTGACGGCTACAAATCTCGGCGAATATGGAAAAGACTGGAATAGCGGTCATGGCGGGCTTGAACTGCTGGTGTCCGGGATTTTGAATGATACTTCCCTGGAACGGCTCAGACTGAGTTCCCTTGGCCCCATGGATGTTTCAGAACAGCTTCTCCAGATCATGGAAGACAATTCAAGATTATGTCCGCATCTGCATGTTTCACTCCAAAGTCCGGTTTCAAAAGTTCTGGCGCGGATGAAACGTCCATATGATACCGGTGGCGTTGAAAAATTGCTGTCTCGCATTGATTGCATCCGCCCACCCGGTACCAGCAGGGTTCATGTTGTTATGGACGTTATCACCGGATTCCCGGGCGAAACGGAAGCTGATTTCAGGGAAGGCCTGCTTATTCTTGACCGCATGCCGTGGGGGCGTCTTCATGTGTTTCCATACAGCGACCGCTCCGGCACTCCCGCAAGCATGATGAAGGACAAAGTTTGCATGAATCTTGTTCGTGAACGGTCGGGACAGTTGAGAAATCTCAGCTTGAAACGTCTTCAGTCCATTCATGCGCGATTGCTTGAATCCCCGGACCCCGGTCTTGACGGTTTGTTGATTGAGTCCGCCGCAAAAAAAGCTCCCGGATGGATGTGGGCAAGAAGCACCGGCTATTTGAGAGCCATGATACCCGGAATATCAGCCGCTGATAAGAATTCGATTTTCAGTGCAAGGATGTCCTCGTATCGTTCGTGTTCCAGAACCGGTGAAGTCTGGTTTATTGCTTCTTCGGCCAGGAAAACCAGTTGATTGCTTCATCATTGCCGTGATTAACCTCGCCGTCATTGCCGGAAATATAGGCAATGACCGGACAATTTCCATCTTTGCTTGGAACAATCACATTCCACTCGATCACGGCTGAATGCATCGGTTCAAGAACCGGAATCAGCATGTCTTTTCCAATCTGTCTTGATTCCGGCGCCAGAAGATCAAGCGGATCGTCATATCCGTATAACGCGATTCTTGCGCCGCTGTTCGAGACACTGATTCCGTAATTGTGTACCATCACCCTGATTTTTGCCGTCACCGCATGCTTTGTGATTTTTACGGGGACCCAGGAAATATCATGCGGCAGGATGGCCAGATCCGCTTTTGCGCTGCGAATACGGCTGCCGATTTCAATGCTGTCCGGGCCGATGGGCGAGATGCGCTTGATATGATTTGCCAGTGCCCGCCAGTTTTCAATTCCCGTATCTGAAATATCATACAGTGGCAAAGCCTGCGGCAGGAGATCGTTGAGTAACGACACGGCATTGACAAGGCCGCCTCCGGCTACGACCCTATATGTTTTTGCGCTATCGAGCGGGAAACCGTTGATCTTGATGTCACTGATGATTGAGGATTCGATTGAAAAACCATTCATCAACTGCAGCATCGCATCCACAGGATCCGGCCGCATGAAGGACGGCTCATCTTTGACGTTTTTTGTCATGGGATTGTAGACAAGACTTAATCCTGAAACACTGAGTGAGGCATCCTGGGCCAGCTGATTGGTGGCATAAAGCGCATTGAGAAACCAAAGAAGAGTTCTTCCTTTTATTCCAAAAGTTCTCACGGTCCAGGTAATTCCGGTTTTGGGATTGTACACATTCGGATTGACGTTATAGACATCCGCACTGTTTACAATACCCGGATGCAGCTGACCCGCAAGAAGGGAAGAATGTTCAAGAGCAATATCGGCGTCCGGTACAAGCTTCCTGTAGGCATCAACACTAAGATTGCCCATCAGATTTTCAACACCCCTGCGGCTTGTATGAATTGTATTGACGGCAATGGCATCATCAAAGATGCGTCCGAATTTTTTCTGTAGCCTCTGTTCAATATCCTCAATGGCGGCAAGTGTTCCAGGGTCTTCGGGTATATGGCTGTCAATCTGTATCAGTTTGAACGAAGCCAGCGAATGATCCCTCTTGCCGGAGCCAGGATTTATAATATCAATATCCATGCGCCCCACCAGTCGGCCCCAGGCTCCGGCTTCGACAAGATAGCCTTCGCGAGCGCCTTCGCGCCGGACCTTGATGGGACGGCGCGTAATTTCGTGGTCATGCGCTCCAATGATGAAATCCAGATCCGGTATCCTGGCCAGAAGGCCTTCGTTGAACTTCAGGGAGTTGTGCGAAAGTGCGATCACAACATCCGACTGTTGTCTTAATTGTGAAGCAATGGATCTGGCCACCTCAAATGGAGATGTGATTTTTACCGGGGCAAAATAGCGGTCGTATACAATCTGGTAGTTGACCAGACCGATAAATGCCACTTTGGACTTGTTGATTTCCATGACGACCCAAGGTGCAACAAGGCCGGATAATTCCTTGCCCCTTTCATATGGCCCCGTATCGATATTTGCAGCCAGTATAGGAAACCCCGGTGAAGCAGCGCGAAGCATTTCGAGCAAATGATCAGGGCCATTGAGCCATTCATGATTTCCAATAAGCGCGGCGTTATAGCCAAAGGCCCTCATCATCTTCAGTGATTCGATTCCGGTGCCTTCATTATAATAGATATTACCTTCCGACCAGTCTCCGGCATCCACAAGTACGGCATCAGGAGAAGTCTTTCTGATTTTATCAACAAGCGTCTTGATTCTGGCCAGGCCCCCAAGCCCCCTTGGCTCCTTGTTGGGGCGGAAATGTGAATGAATATCATTGGTAAAGATTACAGTTACACGATCCGGTGCGGCCAGTGTTTCAATGGTTGAAATGAAAAATACAACCGGCAACAAGGCGGCCCACTTAACAAGTATCTGAGCAAGCATTTATAAACCTCCCCCCAATAATATCAATTGACTTTTGCAGAGAGTTTTTCTTTGGCAAGTGAAAAAATGACATTCTTAACTCATGCAATTTTTTTTCAAGGTTAATTCTCCGATTATATTGAATAATTACGATAATTTGACAGTTTTTGATTGGTATTGTAACACTGCGTTAGGATTGGACTTGCGGATGAAAATACAGTTTCTGCAAGAGCGGCTTGGTTATAGCTTCGGTGATCGCGGAATTTTGTTGCAAGCACTCACGCACACCTCCTTCGGGCATGAGTTCCTGCAAGAAAAACCTGTTGCGCTGAGGGACAACGAGCGGCTCGAATTTCTTGGTGATGCGATTCTGGATGTTGTCGTTTCGGACATTCTTCTCGAAGCATTTCCAAATGCAAATGAAGGCCAGCTTTCAAAAATGCGAGCTGCCGTGGTAAACGAAAAAACCCTCGCCCTGGTGGCAAAATCCATAGGACTGCAAGAGGTGGTCCGCCTTGGAAAGGGTGAGATACAAACAGGGGGCAATCTCAAGCCCTCCATTCTTTCGTGTACGCTCGAGGCACTTATAGCTTCCATTTATCTTGACGGCGGTTTCAATGCCGTCTATCCGGTTGTCCGGCACCTGTTTTCACCGCTGTTTTCCGAAGAGCGCGAACTTATCTCGTTTTGCGACCACAAAACACAATTGCAGGAGATAGTGCAGGCAAAATGGAAAGTCACGCCATCATATCATCTTCTGGCCACATCGGGGCCGGATCATGCAAAGACTTTCGAGGTCGAAGTCCGGATGAAGGGAAAAATCCTCGCAAATGCAAAGGGGCAATCAAAAAAGGAGGCGGAGCAGAACGCCGCAAAAGCCGCTATCATGACGGTCGGCTGAACTCCTGAATCCCCATGCCCAAATCAGGTTATATTGCAATCATCGGCAGGCCGAATGTCGGCAAATCCACGCTGCTTTGCAGGGTGCTGGGCTCGGAAATCTCCATTGTCACACCGAAGGCGCAGACAACCCGTGAGCGCGTATTGGGAATTCTGAGCGATCCGGCCAGGGGGCAGATGGTGTTCATAGATACGCCTGGCATCCACAATGCAAAACATGGGGGGTTCAACGAGTTCATGGTTGGCGAGGCCCGCAGATCCGTCGAAGAAGACCGGCCTTCCTGCGTCTGGTATCTTGCTGATTTCGAATTCTGCCTGAAAAAAGGGATTTCCTTCGAGGATCCGGTACTGGACATCTTGAAGGCGGCCGGATGCCCTGTAATCATCATTGTCAACAAGGCGGACAAATCCCGCGATCCGGATGAGCCCGCATCGCTTGCGGGCAGAATTGATCTGCAGGCAAGAGACAAGGGTGTATCCGTAGCTGAAGTTCTTTCCATCTCGGCAATAAACGGAAAGGGGGTGGGGCATCTGCTTGAACTCAGCTGGAAACACATGCCGGAAGGCGTGCCGTTTTATCCGGACATGGACCAACTTTCCGACAGGCCCATGAGGTATTTTGCGGCAGAGCGGATCAGACAGCAGCTGTTTTTGCATCTTGGTGAGGAATTGCCGTATTGTTGTGCTGTAAGGATCGACAAATTTGAAGAAAACCGTGTTCCAGTCCGCATCGAAGCCACGATATTTGTGGAAAGAGAGTCGCAAAAGGGCATGGTGATAGGCAAGGGCGGAGCAAAACTCAAAGCCATCGGCACGGCGGCGCGTAAATCCTTCGAATCATTTGCGGATCAGAAAATATTTCTTGGCCTTGATGTCCAGACGCTCAAGAACTGGACGCGGGACAAGGAACAACTTAGAAAGCTCGGGTACGCCGTATGAGCAGCAGGATCAGGATTGCCATCATCGGCAGGCCGAATGTCGGCAAAAGCACTCTGTTCAACCGGTTGACCGGCAGAAAACGTGCGTTGGTGCACGACAGGCCCGGCGTAACCCGCGACCGCATCGAGACAAATGCACAATGGTATCTTCACGGCAAAGCAGTGGCCGTAACCCTTGTTGACACCGGCGGACTTGGTGGTGAACACTTCGAACAGGAAATCCGCGAGCAGGTTGCAACTGCGGTTGATCATGCGGATGTTATTCTGGCGGTTTTTGACGCTCAAAGCGGGCTTATGCCCGAGGACATGGAAATTACGCGCGAGCTTGCAAAAAAAGGGTTGCTTGGCAGGATTCCGGTGATTGGAACGATAAACAAGGTCGATGCCGAGTCGCATGAACTGCTTGAATCCGAGTTTCATGCCACCGGGATTGATCACATTGCAACCGTATCAGCCGAGCATGGTCGCGGGATTGACGCCCTGAAAGAACTCCTGTGGGATCTTGTTCCGGACAAAACAAGACAAAACGCCCTGGAAACGGCTGCCGGACAGGATGAAATTGAAGAATCCGTTCCAAGAATCGCGATAATCGGAAAACCGAATGCCGGCAAAAGCACGCTTGCCAATGCACTGCTTGGCAGCAACAGAATGATCACAAGTCCGATTGCCGGTACCACGGTGGATGCTGTTGATGTGACCGCTGTTCTGCCTGGCGGCATAAGGGCGGTTCTGGTGGATACTGCCGGCATCCGCCGTAAAAGCAGGACAGAGCAGGGGATTGAAGTGCTTTCGGTAGTGCAGGCCCGAAAAACCATCGAGCGGTGTGATGTTGCGGTGCTGATGATAGACGCCGTTCATGGGGTCACCGACCAGGATGAAAAAATCGGCGGGCTGCTTGATGAAGCAGGATGCGGCGTGATCGTGGCGGTGAACAAGTGGGATACACAAAAAAAGCCGGACAGCCCCGACATGGAAACCGCCGCGGACATTGTTCGCGAACGCATGGGTTTTTTGCGATATGCTCCGGTCATTTTTATAAGTGCTACAAGGAATGAAGGACTTGAGGAAATCGGATCGCTCGCGGTCGAAATACTCGAGCAGCGCAAGACAAGGATTCCGACACATGAATTTACGGAGTGGATCAGAGAGGAATCAGGCGTGCATAACCCCAGAAACGCGAAATTTTACATGTGTCATCAGAGCGGACGCAACCCGCCTACATTTGTCTGTCATGTCAGTGATCCCGAAAAAGTCCACTACAGCCTCAAGGGGCATCTCGTAAACTCGATGAGAAAAAGATGGGGATTCATGGGCAATCCCATCCGTCTTTTGTTTGTCAGTGCGGGGCAGGGGAAAAAGAAGCGAGCTACCAGGTGAACATTATTCCAAGAAGCGTCTGATAAAATCCGCCGGTAAGATCCGGCAGGGAATGCGTCTTGATGAAATTCTGGGTATAGGTGTCCTTGAAGTTTATGAAATGGTATTTCCCTTCGAGTGAAAGATAGATTTTCTTCTGTTTGATGGCAAATTCAAGCCCGCCTCCCGCCGCGAATCCCATTCCGGAATCCGAATTCACAATCTTGTCATTATCCGAGGATTCATTTTTTGAAAATGATGCGATGCCGGCAAGCACATACGGGTGCGCGGCCGTGAGCGCCGCAGAAAGATTGCGCGTGTCGAAATAATATTTAACATCAAGTCCCATCTGGAACATGCTGATGTCGGTTCTTCCGGCGGTGCTCGTACCTTCGTAGTAATGTTTTACGCTGTTGATCCCGATATCAATCGCCACCGTGAAATCAAACCAGTAATGAACTTTAACGTCGATGACCGGGAACCCGCCGCGCCAGAGCTGGCCGCGATTGCCGGTCAACCCCTCGTAGCCGGATCTCAGGCTGACCCCGAAAAACCTTCCCTGCTGGAAAAATTTCGATTCTTCCGCTTCTTCGGCATCTTCATTGAACTCACCGTATTCCGTAAACGGAGTCGATGTGAAATCATCATCTTCCGGCTGGAGCGTCTTGTCGGTTTTTTTATTTCCAGCTCCAGGCTTGTCTGCTTCTGCGGCATGGGCTTGCCAGACTGGAATGACCATGAAACATCCCAGCATCAATGCCAGAGCATAAGATTTTTTAGAAATAAAAATGCATTCCCGCATTAATGAAACTCACTCCGATGGTTTTGACAAGAAAGCTGCCCGTCGCATTGCCAATACTGGCCCCCAGTTCCATGGACAGTCCAAGGCTCTCAATGCCAGGTATGAAAAACTCGCTTCCAAAGCCGGTTTGGAACTCAAATCCCGTACTTCCGGCGGCCACAATGCCGCCGCCGAGCATGAAGTAAAAATTCAAATTTGTTTCATAAAATATGTTTTTGAAGAATTTTACGGCAGTGACAAGATTGAGGGGCGAAGCGGTGGATACACCTCCGATCCCTTCGAATCCGATATCCTTCGTAAAGGCGTACTTCAAACTGAGTCCGGGGGTGCCATTGGCAACCGTGGCATTTGAAAACTGGGAATTGTAACCAATACCAAGACGCCCTTGCAAATCCCTCGCATGGACCACTGTAGCTGCAAAGACCGTCAAAACGACCGCCAGCATCATGCACCGCAGCATTTTTGGCATATCATCCCCCTTAAACCAGCGTAACCGTGACCTTTCTTTTTGACAACCCCCATGGAGTACTCTAAACACAAAGTTATGTCACAAGATATTGATAGGAAGACGCTGAAGAAACCTGACGAATTCACCACAAAAGTCAAAAGCCTGTTTGACCTTATGGCCGATCATTCGCGGAAAATTCTCTTTCTTCTTGGAATAGTATTTGTTGCGGCATTTGTATTTGCCCTGCTCAGCAGCCGGTCAAATACGCGCAATGAAGAGGCAAAAGGCTCGCTGTTCCAGGCAAAACAGGCTCTTGATAAGGAACTTGCTGTTATTGCATCCGCCGAAGCGCCGGCAATGCAGAAAAAAAGCGCGCAACCTTCGCCGGAGCTGGTTGCATTCAAACATTTTGACGTAAATGCAAAACTTGCCGGTTCCGTGGGTAAATTAAAAACCGTGATCAAGCAATACGAGGGCACAAAGGCGGCACTTGATGCAAGGATGACGCTGGGTGATCTGTATTTCAATCACGGACAATATGCTGCTTCAATTGAATGGTATCAGCAGGCGGCCGACAAGGCATCCGGCACGTCGGATCGCGCCATGGCGCTTCTCGGATGGGGATATGCTCTTGAAAACTCAAAACAGATAAATAACGCCATAGCAGTCTATGAACGGGCGCTCAATACCGGCGATGGAATGATAAAGGGTGATTCCATGTTGTCTCTTGCCCGTTGCTTTGAACTTGCAAATGATAAAAACCGGGCAAAACTGATGTACGAGAGGATTATTTCCCAGCTTCCTGATTCGCCCCATCAGCGCACTGCCGAAGACCTGAAATCGAGGATTGAGTGAACGCAGCGGGGCTTCCAGCCATGGCAGTCGTACTCGCGGCCCTGGTATCTTTTTCCGCCGGTTGCGCGGGCAGGAACATCCATAAAAATCTCAAGGCGGACCCGAAGCTTCTTGTCCGCAAATGGGTGTTTCAGACGCATGGACCGTTTCTCACCGGCGACAGGGGGGTTGAATACTCGAATCCGATCCTGGTCGAAGGCGCCCTGGTATTTGGCAATTCAAGCACCGGCCTTGTATCGATTTATCCCAAAACATTGCAAACAAGATGGGTGCTGCCGGTACCCGAAGGTGTAATCAGTGAACTGGCTCATGAAAAGGGAAGTGTTTTCTTCGGTGGCGGCGACGGTTTTTTGTATTGTGTCAACGCAGACAACGGGAGGGTATTATGGAGATATGATCTTCACAATCCCATGGTTTCACAGCCGACACTGAGCGCCGGCAGGCTGTTTGTAACAACCACGGATGACACCATATATGCTTTTGATGCCGGGACCGGCAAATGGCTCTGGCATTACAAAAGAAGGTCGGCGCAGTCATCCACCATTTTTGGGGCATCGGCGCCGCTGGTGGACGGAAGTGAAGTGCTTGCGGGCCTGAGCGACGGTTATCTTGTAGCTCTTTCGATCAATGACGGTCAGCTCAAATGGGAGCGCAAGCTTCATTTCGGAGCCAAATTTACGGACGTGGATGCTCATCCCGTTCTTGAAAACGGCATTATTTACATTCCATCGTATGACGGCGTGCTTTATGCCTTGAAACGCCAGAACGGCGAGGTGATATGGCGTTTTGATGCAGGAGGCAGCAAACGCGTTCATATTGATGGCGAAAAGATTTATTTTGGTTCTTCGGACGGAAGCATCTACGCAATCCAGAAAAACAATGCCAAACAGCTCTGGAAATTTGAGATGGACGGTGGCGCACCGACGCAGATGGTCGTCACCGACAAACACCTGATTGTTGGGTCGAGTTTTCAGTATTTGTATATGATCGACAAGAATACGGGATTGGGTGTTTATCGCTATAATGCCGGTGATGGCAGCGGTTTTTCCGGAACTCCTGCATATGATCAAAATGTCCGCAGGCTGTATTTGCTGTCCGGAGCGGGGAATCTGTATGCATTCATGCTTAGAACACCGATACCGAACCGTCCGCATGTGCTTACGGACGCGTATGATTGATTTCTTGGTTTCAGGCGACGTCTGATAAGAAATATTATGTCAACCAGTAGATTTATTTTATTTTTATCTTTGCTTCTGGCAAGCGTTGCCTCTTTTACTGTCACAACCCCTTCGATTGCACTGGCAGATGGCTGCAGAATTGAAACAAAACAGATCCTTGCAATTGAAAAACCACTTTTTCAAAGCCGTTCACATGCCTTTGGAGGCGCAAAAAGGGATTTAGGTATTCCGGCAAACCAAAAGCCATTGCAAGTAAGACTGGTGCCCCTTACGGATAGAAACGAGCGCGCAATCATTGATTCAAATGGCAAACCACAACTGTCCAGAGAATACATTTATAAAAGGCCTTCCAATGGAAAACTTGTTGTCATCCAAGAGCATTCTGCAGGGCATCATTTTGGAGAAAAGGGCGGGGTCGGGGATCAGGGGCCACATTTTAATGTCAGGCCTGTTGAAGACACCCGTCATGGCCGCATAGAAGGAACCAGGGATCATTACTCATGGAAATAATGTGGCATGAGTTGTCAGACAATCCAAAAATGTGTGAGGCTTTTTTTTATCAATCCCCTTCCCTTCACAGCATTGAATTGCACTCTATCAATTTCGATAGAAACGGGCCCTCCGCAAAAATCTCTTTTGTCCTGCCCGTGCCACCGCAAAGAATCCCTGTAAAATTGAAAAATGGCGACTTTAATTCGGTTTTTTTTGAAATATCATTTTTCCCGCTATGTTCGATAGAACTAACTGACTGGCAGGAAAACATGAATGTCAGCATTGAGCTGTCCGGTCAGAAAAATTCAATCGTTCTTGTCGTCCGCAAACAACCTGAAAAGCAGCCTTGTATACGATTAATGGCCCGCTGCTTCAGGTTTGAAAAAATATCGCCGTATTTGAAGCAATCCTGCAAATGAGTTTATTCGCGATAAATGTTATTATCGCGAATAAGAATGCGACCGCAGGACAGAGCCTTTTTCAGGTCTTGCCTGACACATCTTAATGACTCCGCCAAATGGTCGATAAGATTATGTGGATTTTGACAGGACTCCGGCTGACAGCCGGGAAATATTAAAGTTTATCTCTAGCGTCCGTACAGGCAGGGAAATGCTGTCGGCCTTTTTACCTTTATATACTTCCGGAAAGGTTGCCATTGCCCCCTACCCCGTCAAAGTATTGACCAAGCTGAGGGCTGTACTTGGCGAGGGGCAGCCGGTGGGGGCCTGTTTCATGAACGACGGATCGCGTGGAACCATATATCTGGATATGGACACTCCGATCGGTGTTCTTGCTCCATTTCTTATCCATGAAATTGCGCATGCCCTGGATGAGAACGTATGGCTTAGAAGAATGAAGAGCGATCTCCAGAAACTTGCCGTGGAAGCGGGCGCATTTGACCTTCAAAACAGATTCATGACGGAACTCAGGAATTCATTTCCGGAATACCAGATGTTTCTCGAAACAAGATATCCCAATGCCCGTGTTCTTGTAGAAAAACTGTCACACGCTGAAATTTCCAGATTGTACGGCTTCAAGGGCTGTTAATCATTTTTTGCGGAGCCGACGCAACAACCGGCGACATATCCGACGCTCTGTCGCACGCTCCGTAATTGATGGCATGAGCAGCCGATTTTTCGACTGAACTGCGGCGTTTGTCATAGCGGGTAATCATGTCCGGGGATGCCCAGCCTGCAAACTGCTGGATGGCACGATCCGGCACATTATGATCGCGGGCATTTGAGATGGCGGTTGCCCGGCAGGAATGAGGCGAAACACGGTTAGCCACTCCGGCCTTGCGGGCATATCTGGTGACAATATAAAAAATCATGGAGGCATCGAGTGGCTTTATTGTTTCACCGGTCCGGTTGTTGCGGATGGGGCTGAATAAAAAAGTATCCTTGCGTTCCGTGGAGGGTGATCGCCTGGTAATGCGAAAATAATACTGAAGCGCGTTCCAGACCGGCTTGATCATGACAACAATACGCTCGGCATCCCCCTTGCCCGTGAGCCTGAGGACGGCCAGTCCGCGTTCCGTTGCGATATTGCCGGTCCTGAGGCCACAAACCTCCGAGCGCCTGAGGCCGCAATAAAACAAAAGCATCATGATTGCATAATGCTGTGCGCCCGTCCGGGTATGTAGATTGGGTTGGGCAAGCACCCGTTTTACCTCCTCGTCAGTAAAACCCACCGTGCGCGAAAGTCGTCGCGGATTCATAAAACGCACCCCCTCGGCAGGATTTTTTTCCAGAAGACCGTCTTCCACAAGCCATCTGAAAAAACTCCTCAGTGTAGCCACATGCCTGTCTACCGTGGTGTGCTGCAATCCCTCTGACAACAGTGATTCCTTGTAGGCAATAAGCACAATGCGTGAAAGATTTTCCGGACCGCGATCAAGCTTGCGCACGAGCAGAAACCGGACAAACCGCTTGAGGTCTTTTCCATAAGCGCGTCTTGTATGCTCCGATCTCTGATCCACCAGGAATGCTTCAATGCTTTGACGCAGCTTGTCCCCGGGACGGACAAAGTCGGAAGTGGTGATGATTGAACCCGTCTGGGGATTCTCCGCCTTTATTGCCACAGGTTTTTCTGCCGGGGCTGCGGTCGGCAGCACGGCAGCAACAACCGCAACGGTTTTCACTTTGCGGGCAATCCGCCAGCCACGATGCGTCTTGAGAAAGGAAAGCGGAGACCGTCTGCCCCCGCTGCGAACATGGATACTTGTCATTGCGTTGCGGACGCGAAGACCGCCCTTTTTGGATCTGAATTTTTTTAAAAGAAGCCGACCCAGTTTCATCGCTTGAAGGCCCGTGCAAAAGCACGTAGTGCAGCATGATCAAGCGGGGCGCCGGCCATTCCACCCTTGCGGATGGCCGAGCCTACTATTACTCCATAAACAAGGGGTTTGATTTTTGAAATATTCGCGGCCGTACAGCCGCTTCCGGCATAAAGTTTTATACTGTGTTTTTTTGCGACGTCACGGGCAAGTTTGAGCTGGCCCAGGTCAACGGCCCGGCCCGTGGTGCTTCCGGTTACAATCACCGCATCGGCCATCGCGCGGAGCGCGGTCTCTTCAACCGCAAGTGCGATATCGTCCGAGGATAGCTGGCGGGCGTGCTTTACGTGTACATCAGCCAGAACCGATATGTTTTCAGCTGAAAGCTCCATGCGTTTCCGCATGAGCATGGCGGCATCCCCATCAACAAGCCCTTGATCGGTGGCAACCACCCCGCACAGGACATTTACACGTATGAAAGAACAACCCGTCACCGCGGCCACAGCCAGTGCCGAAGGGCCGTCGTTGCGCAAGATATTTATTCCTACCGGGATTTTTACGCTCTCCCTGACCGCCGCCGCGATAATCGACATGCTTGCCACCGTCTCCGGCGGCACGGTGCATTTGAAAAAAGGGGTATCCGCAAAATTTTCAATAATAAGTCCGTCAAATCCCGCCCGCTCGAGCATGACCGCTTCTTTAACGGCGCGCTCGCCCGCTTCAGCAAGCAGACATGAAGGATCTGCTCCAGCCCCGCAGGGCGCACCAGGCAGCGGTGTCAGATGCAATACGCCTATCAGTCTGGGCAGTGCTCCACGGGGCTTTTTTCTCATTTGTATCTCCCGCTTTTAAGCCAGCAGTCCTTGATGATCCTTGCACGCTTGCGCCATGCCGACAGGAAAAGTTCGATCACCCCTCCCCCAACCCTTCCCTGCTTGTCAAGAATGCCAAGGCGTTTGGCATTTTCGTATGTATTGCGTATGATCCGGAGGGTTTCCCAGCCGTCAGCACTCATTTTTCCGGACTTCATCATCTTGATGATTTCACCATAGGTGGCGGCTTCATCGGCGCCTCGTGATCGCTCTCTCATTTGCCTGTAAAATCCCGTGAGGTCAAGCTTCTCATTCGTGGTCATTGCTTCACCGGACTTTATTGCCCCTTTGCGCGTCTGGGTCCGGAGTCCCCTCATGGTGGCTCGCAAATCACGGCTTCCAAGCACCTTGCCCAGTAGCGCCACTTCGCGGCCGGTCAGTCTTTCGCGATACACAAGCGGCATCAAACGTGGATTGTCGCGCACCCGGCGCATGATCTCTTCAACCAGTCTCGACTTGTCTTCGAGCTTGATCCGGTTTTCCGGCGGCAGGTGCTCGTTGATGCGCCTCGCGATCCTGTCAACCTCATCTGGAGCAGTTTCCATCCTGCCTTTAAGGAATTTTGCGGTTGCAAGTGCTCTGGCATCGCCAAATTCCTTCCACGAAATCTTCATTCCCTTGGTTTTTGAAGCAAAACCAAACTCGTCAAATGCCGATTTGAGGGACTTAGCATCAACCCTTGCAAGCAACTCAAGAACCTCGCCGGGTTTGCCGCGCGCTTTTGCGAGATCGTCACCGATGCCAAACCGCCTGCCTACTCTCGACAAGAAGGCCGTGTCATTTGTGGAATTGAGAAGTTTTGCCATCCGCGCAAGCCGTGAAGCCTGACTCATGGTTTTGATCATCCCGCTGAGCCAATGGAAATCAAGAATCAGTCCGGCACCATCAAGCAGCTTGAGTGCGATATCCCAGCCGTTCAACCTGCCCATTTTTTGCAACTCCGCAAATGCATCATCCATGGCGCCGCAGGAGCCGATACCGGCAAAGCATCTTGTTGTCACGCCCTCAAGTTCGGCCTCGCGCTTTTGTCTCTGTTTGTGCTGATCGTAAAGAAATACAGTCGTTCCGGCTCCAGGTACCATTGCCACAAGCGCAATGCCGATCATCCTGAGTTCTGCAGCACTTTTCTTGATCTTGTTATCGACAGCGGTTTTTGCAAATTCACGGCAAAACACCCAGCCACCGTCCGGATTGTCGTCGATAAACGAGCGCATGAAGGAATCGTTGAAAAGAAGATGTTTTTTTACAAACGTCTCCGGCGAACCGCAGGCTTCGGAGACAAATTCGATCTGAATGCGCGAAATGCTTTTTGAACTCTGCCGGACGCGCTTGTCGTCCAGATCACCGTCAAGCGCACTGCGAAAATCCATAAGCATGTCGAGCAAAACTGCTTTGACCTCGGAATGGCGCCGGGCGGAAAGCGACATGGCATAATCTTCAAAGGTCATGTCACCAAGGCGCGCCCGCAGATAGTGCCGGCTTCCTTTCCATAGAATCTTGAGATGGGGTCGTGCGGTATATATGGCGTCTATTTCACCTTGCAAGTCGCGCATGTCGGCGCAGCGAAAATCCATCCTGTCAAAGCACTTCGGTTTTTCGCCATGTTTTTCCTTCATGGCATCAAGTTCCTTTTTCAGGCTTTCGATGCGCTGGAGGTCCTTGATCGATTCGAAGGCAAACAGTTCCCTGAGCGACGGTTGCCCGGACTTTTCTTTTGTAGCTTTAGTATTGGAAAGGATTTTGTCAATTTCAGGGCTAATGCCGCATGACATTGCTGCTGTTTTCAGCCTTGCGGCTGCAATACCCGCGGATTTGCCCGGAAGAACCGCATAATTTCGAGCCATGGTTTCGGCTGTCTGCCTTGCAAACCGCCGCACAGTTTCAATGTAAAAATTGTTTGTACTGTTTGCATAGCCAAGATGTTTGAAAATGCCTGAAGTGGAATCATCCTCTTCAAGAGCGTACTTGCCTGATCTGGGAATATAGTTCCGTCCACGGACAAATGCCGGGCAGGTTTCCTTCCAGCCGTCTCCCCTGCCGTCTCCCCGAGGAATAAGATCATCCGGATATTTCTGACGCCTGAAGAAATTCCTATAAAAATCATCTTCCGCGGCATTTCCATTTTCATCATTGCCGTTTTGACCGAGTGTGTCCTTGATTGCGTCTTTTGCGGAATCATATTCGATGGCACCCGCGTCTCCGGTGGCAACCGCATCAATTGCCCCGCGCCCGGTCCCGGCCGCGCAGGCATTTGCCGGACATCCTGGTGTTTGCGAGGCTTCGGGCGTTGGTGGTCTGCCGGCATCCACATAAGCGGTCATCCCGACCGGATTCCATTCAATCGATGCCATTGCCGGAAGCTTGCGAGTGAGCGTGCAGTTTTCGCCATTCAAAAGCCGGCAGCGTTTGCCCGCAATGCCCCAGGCACCCTCATAGTATATTGCGGTTTCAATCGAGGCAGTGGCCACTGATATGTTTGTAACGCGCCACATGCCTTTCATGCGTTTTTTATCATATTCCCTCTGCTCATCGCCAAAGCTGTCCGGAATTGCGGCTTTTTCATCATCATAAGCATGTTCAAACGCCCTTCCCAGGCATTGCAATCCTTCGTATGTGGTTCTCATCTGCGAACATCTTTTTCCGTTCTCACGATATCCGGGAATCCGGTTTTTCTTGCTTCCAGAAAACAACGTTACCGGTTCACCCTGGATGTGCATTCTGTAAAAACCGTGGATTTCGCGCACAAAACGCTTCCAGGAAACATCACGTTTGTCGACAAATCCGGCCTGCAACTTTTTAACACAAGAAATTGATTCAGATGGTTTTGCAATCTTGTAACACGTTTCCAGAGCGCGGCTGTCCTCTGCATCAAGTTTTGTGGTTTTCATGTCCACAGTTTTGGCGACAAAATCGTCTTGTGCTGATGACGGCTGTATAAACAGTAAGACCGCTAAAGAAGCTATTCTGAGCAATGTCCTTGACAATGAAATCATTGACAACCCCTTATGCATAGCGTCATGCCATAAGTTAGCGCAATGCGCTAGGTAATGACGTAAAAAAAGTAAGCGGTTGGTGAAAACTAAAAAACGTCTGCTTTACATACAAAAGCTTTTGTTGTGCCGGGACCAAAATCTTTTATAAGCATCCATTTGGCGTAAACACTTCCTTTATCGACCGTAAAGCGTTCAAAAAAACCCGGCTGCATTGAAGTTACAGGTGCATCAAACACCAGATTGCCCTCGATATCATAATCACCATCAAGACGGGAGATTAATTGACGCTGTTTGTCGGTTATAGCCACTCCATATTGAAGTCTGCCAAGTTCCTGGTTTTCAAAAACCACAGCTGTATATTCTACAGTAGCAATATCCCCTTTGATTTTCAAAGCCTTGCAAACCGAAACGGTTTTACCGTCGGTCGCCAAAGACACTCCAGCAAGTGCCGATATGACACAAAAAACAATAAAACTTGTTTTCATGATTCCCCCCATTTTCCCAATCCAGCCGGCACCCCTGCCGACCAGTCCCTTTATGTGGGGCGTTGTACTTGTTAACGCTTAGTGCCGCAATATTTTTTTTTTGATTTGATTATATTGCACAGCGCGCAAAATCATCGCTACTACTGCCTTTATTGCTGTTGACACGAAATGTTTACGATCAATAACCCTTCGCCTTGAGCGTACGCTGGATGTACTGATCAGTCGTTGTTATGATGTCCCTCACCTCACTACCGTCAAGATCCGTGGCATAGGCAAGAGCGCGGACATCATTCAATACCTGTTTTCCGGTTTCGGGCGTCGGATTACGGCTCCAACGCTCGAGCATGCGGTCACGCAGCCAGAGACAAGCGCCATCCACCGAATCGGGGTCATATTTTTTACCAAAGTTCACCATGTATTCTCTTTGGGCACTGGCAGGCTGTTTGGATATTATCCTAAGTTCATTGATCAGCGGGGTATCCCTGCCAAGTATTTTTGAAACATAAATATTGGCCGACACCGGTTCATTGCTGGCCATGATAAACCAGCTTTCCGATCCGAAGTTGAACTCGATCAATACCGCTTTTCCATTTTTTGCAAATGCAACGTCAGCGCCGCCGGAAAGATACCGGAACTCTTCGGGAGCACTCCGGAAAAAAGAGTTGATGACTTCTTCGGCCTCGGCGGCTTTCTTGGGCAGATACTCGCGCGAGTGCCGCGTAAGCGAGCGCACGGCTTCCCCGTCCACAAAATCCACTCTGAACTCCATGATGTGCCCCTGCGGAGTGGTTGCAAGTCGGATGCGTTTTTGAATCATGATGTTTTTGGGCTGGAACAAAAACTTGTGAACAAAAGCCGCTTCTGGCACATCCATGGCGACAAGCGCCTCACTGAACTCCTTTGTGTCCAGAGCAAGATCGGGGCGACCGGCTTCTTTTCTGATCTTCTTGACGGCATAAAGATATTTTGACACGAGCGAATTAACCTTGCGCGCCTGCCATGTCCGCTCGGGTGCCACACCCGCCTTGAGATCAAATGTTGTCAGGATCTTTCCGCTGTCTGCCGTGGCTGCCTCGTCAATCTGCTTGATAAAAGCCCCGTCCGGAAACATGTCGTCAGCCGCATGAAAGAATTCACGCAGCTTTTGCTTCAAAAGCGCCGCATTGGCATTATGAATTTCGCCGCCGCTACGGTTGAGACCGGCTATAACGCCGTCAAGATGCGTACGATTGGTCTCGAAAAAAAGCCCTTTGCCCGAAGGAAGCGAATCGGACCGGAGTGATTGAGGCATCAGTCCGGGCAGCACCGTATCTGCAAACTCGTACTCGTGCCACTTGCTGAGTTTGCCGTGCAGAACACCGTAGCCCATATGCGGATTTATTCCGCCGCGATAAACATTTGCAAGCGGCACCGGCTCACCCGGATGAAGCACAACCCCTTTTTCGCGCGTTATACCCGCGGCATTTTTAAAGTCATCCATGAAAACCACTTTTGTCCCGTAGCGGAATTCGAACGCAGCCACCTCTGCCGCGGTTTTGGGGCGCGCCCCGAAAACAACCGTTGTGATCCCGTGCTGCCTGGCATGCTCGCGGATTGCCGCAAGACCTCTCGGGCGTATGCCGGTGAATGGTTCCTTGAGAAGCTTCCACGGCGCAAAGGTGCCTATGAATTCCTGTGTTTCGATTTTAAGGAGGGACTTGAAAACTTCACCAGGACTGCAGGGCCCAAGAGGGGCGGCAAACGAAAAGGTGTCAGCCGCAACCGCTAATATTGAGAAAACAAATAATGTTGAAATGACTGCCTTGCTTTTTGAATGCTTCCCCATGATCACCCAGCCCCTTGCGTCTCCCCGTCTGCGTTAACGCAATGGGTTATCTGACATTTTTGACGCGGTTTGGCAAATGAAAATATCTGGAATAAACCGTCCAGATCCCACAATCATGTTTTTTGTAACCGCTTGCCAGCATCCGCCTGAGTTCAGCTATTCTATCAATATCCACCCACGTATCGCTGACAATGTATCTTCCATTGTATTCAAGCACTTCGTTGAGTGTTTTGTTGAAAAGCGGAACATCATACCAGCCTCTTGCAAGCGGCACCGAACTGAAAAATATCGAATGGGAGGGATTGCCCAGAAAATAAGATGGTCCGCCGAATTGAATATAAAGAATCTTTTCGTGTTTCGATTCAATAATACTCCTGGCGCACAAAGCCGCCTGCTTTTGCTGCTCTACCGTCTTACTGTATTCGCCATAACTGTAATACCACTTGAAGGGAAGATACCTGCGAACGATGCTGTCAGGATAATATTTTCCAAGCGGCGAAAAAAACATGGCATACAATAATACGCCGAATCCGACCCATATCACCGCCGCCGCAATAATAGCCCTTCGGAGCGCGCGCAGAACATTCCAGCCCCCAAGCCGGGAAAGCAAATCCATTATCGCCATCATGACGCCCATTGGTCCAACCACAACAAGAAATATCCGGACCAGACGCGGCAGGTGCGGATATGCAATCAGCAAAATGATGATGCCGCCGTACAACAGGCGCAACCGGCGCAGATCTGGCACGCCAAGCTGACCCACCAGGCGGAAATAAAACCAGGCACCCGTCAAAAATGCCGGTAAAACGGTCATGAAATGATAACCAAAAGCCCTGTTCTGAGCCACCACGGGAGCAAGACAAAGCACATATGAAACAAGAATCAATCCGGCTTCCACCGGTTTTTTCATCGCGGCCGTGAGCGCCAGCGCCAGCATCGAAAGCGCAGCACCACCAACATAAAAAGCATGATCCGCCAGTGAGCCGCGGAATATCAGGGTATGTGACCGGAACATGCTCCATAAAACACGAGGCGTGAAATCAAATCTGGCTCCATGCTGCAATTCCCTGGTAATATGCACATTGTTCACCTCGCCGGGAAAAAAACAATACACCAGCAGCGCGATCAGAAGCGCGCTGATAATGCCTGACATGCAAAACACCAGAAACTTCTTCCAGGTAGCCAGGCCGCACCAGAGAAGGTATGCGGCAATAAAAAACACAAATACCGACAAGGCGGCCGTGACAAATTTGATATAAATGACATAGGCCGCAACAAAACCGGCCAGGGCGAATGAGAAGGTTCCACCGCCCACCAGAAGTCCTACGGCCAGGACTGCAAGTAGTGCGGCAATTTCTTCAGCCTGTAATGACGTAACAAATGAGGAAGCCAGGAAGACCGCGGTCAAAAAGAAAAATGCGGACTTCATTCGCACCCCGAAAACGAGGGACAGCCGGCGCGCAACAAAAGCACTGATGCCTGCAAAAAACAAGAAATAAGACAGCTTCAATGCAAACTCAAAAGCCGGCTTGTTCCAGAAGTCCGCAAAACACGTGGCAGTCCGGTACAGCAGACTGTAAATGATCCGGAAGCCGAAAGGCTTCATATCCCAGGAATTCATGATCCCGCCGATCCCGCCGCCGTACTGGTGAAAAGCGAGATGCGGAAAACTCATCATGGATTGCTGGTCGGCACCCAATGGAACCATGAAATAATTAATCATGAAAACCGCGGACAAAACCAAAAATACAATTTCCACCGGAGATAACCGCTGTTTATTTTTCATTTTTGCAAAAGCCTTGTCCTGAGGGCCCGGATATCGGCAATGCCGGTCCGACAGCAGCCGCCGATTATCCGGGCGCCGGCTTCAAACCACTGCGGCGCAAAATCCGCCGGCTTCACAGGGCCATGGGCCGGAGAAACCCAGGTGCGGCGCCTCGCATCCCAGATTTCACTGCTGTTTGGATAAACAATTATTGCCTTGTCCGTGCGGCTCCGGGCCGCACGGATGAGTGATTCTACATGTTCCGGCGCCGTGCAGTTCACGCCGATTGCGACAATCTGCGGAGAACCCGCCACAATATCAATACAACGTTCGAATGGAACCCCTTGGCACACGCTCAGGCCGTCCTTGCAGCTGAACGAAATCCATGCCGGCTTGGCTTCGCCTTCCTCAAGTAGCCGGACATATGCTTCCGCCTCCTCGGGACATGGCACCGTCTCGAATGCAAGCATATCAGCCCGGGTTTGCACCAATGCCGCAAGCCTGTCGCGATGAAAATCGGCAAGTTCACGTACTGAAAGACCGTAAAACCCGCGATATTCAGAGCCATCGGCCAGGAATGCCCCGTATGGCCCGATCGACGCGGCAATGAGCGGCTTTTCACGTCCGGCCCGGGAATCCTGAACCAGCCAGAACGCATCGCGCGCTTCGACCGCAATCTCAACGCTTTTCCTGATAAGCGACGCCGCTTCATCGTATCCTATGCCAACTTTTTCAAACCCCTGAAAAGTGGCCTGATAGCTGGCAGTCGTGGCCACATCGGCGCCTGCCGCAAAATAGTCATAATGAATCTGCCTGATAATACCCGGGTCATCACGCAGAAGGCGCGCGGACCAGAGTTCGTCGGTAACATCAGCGCCGCGAATTGCAAGTTCGGTACCCATTCCGCCATCGAGTACAACGAATCCCTGTTTTGCAATAAAACGTGAAAACGGCATATAGCAGTCATGTAGCAAATCTGGTTCAATCAACAACAACAAAGTATTTTTGACGCTCCGCCAAAGTCTCTGATAAGGACTTTGTCAAAGAGGTATTGAATATGTCGCCAATGGGCCCCGGCAAAGCAACCACCGAACACAAGATGCACACCTGGCGGGTTTATGTGTTTGCAAGCACCTGGTTCAGTTATGTTGGCTATTATTTCTGCCGGAAGGCATTTTTTGTCGTAAAGGGCGACCTTACCACGGACCTTGGACTTGATCCTTCCATGCTCAGCAAGGTCGGAATGGCATATCTTATTGCCTATGCAGTCGGCGAATTCAATGCCGCCGCCATGGGAACAAAATTCGGACCCCGCAAACTTGTTCTTACCGGCATGGGAGTTTCCGTTCTCTGTAATATTTGTTTTGGTTTTGCAAACAACATGTGGACGTTCATGGCGTTCATGTTCTTGAACGGTCTTGCGCAATCAACGGGCTGGTCCGGCAATGTGGGCACCATGGCCCAATGGTTCAGAAAATCCGAGCGCGGCCGCGTACTGGGCGCCTGGGGAACCTGCTTCAGCGTGGGCGGCGCGGTGGCAAAAGGCTTTGCCGCATTCATGCTGGGTCTTGCCGGCTGGAGATGGTCGTTCTGGGCGGCTTCTTTGGTGCTGGGCGCGATATGGCTGCTTTTTTATGCCCTCCAAAGGAACAAGCCCGAAGATGTCGGCCTTCCTCCGATTGATGATGCCGCGTCAGAAGCCAAACCGGTATCCCAGGTTGATCCAAAAAAAATCCACGCCAGGGAAGATTCCAGCGGCGGGTTTTCAATGAACCTGCTGACAACAATTTTAATGATGGGTTCGTTCTATTTTTTCATAAAATTCATCCGCTATGCGCTCTGGAGCTGGGCACCGTATTTTTTGCAGCTCAGCTATGGTCTTGCCCATGACAAGGCAGGATATTTTTCGACGCTATTTGACATATTCGGTTTTTTTGGCGTGATCGGGGCCGGATACATATCGGACAAGTTCTTCAGAGGTGGTCGCGCGCTGCTCTCCTTGATCATGCTGGTCGGGCTCACCCTGACCACTCTGGTCCTGTGGAAATTCGGTTCGCATTCACTACTGATATTCGGAATAACCTATAGCCTTATTGGCTTCCTGCTGTGTGGTCCCGACTCGCTGATCAGTGGTGCGGGGGCGATAGATGTCGGTTCAAAAAAATACGCAGTCGCTGCGGCGGGAATGATTAACGGCATGGGTTCGATCGGCTCTGTCGTACAAGAGATTTTCATCGGAAGAATTTACAAGGCCGGCGGTGATGTAACCCCCATTCTTTACATGCTGCTGTTTTCAGCGGCATGTTCGACGGTGATGATCACGCTTCTCGTTTTGCGTGCGCGAAAAGGAAAATGCAATCTGTAGCGCGGCGCTTATTCAAAGCACCCCGAACCTGAGGCCGCGCGAACTCACCAGACAGGTTGAAAAATCCAGAAGTTCCATGGCGCGCCAGAGTATCAGCGCGCCGGCAAGAAGCACATCCTCGCGTCCGCGCTGCATGCCCGGAAGTTCAAGCCGTTTTTCGGCCGGCAGCATCTTGAGTTCCTCCGTCATGCGGTGCACATCGCCGCGTGTAAGAACAGCTTCGTCAATCCTGGCGGCATCATAGCGCGGCAGACGCAGATGCCACGCCGCCAGTGTCGTGGCGGTTCCAGCCACTGCAACAAGCTGCAAACCGGTTTCAAGATTTTTACGCCACTCCACCAGGGGGGCAAGTCCTGCGTCAACCGCCGCCTGGCATTCCCAGAACTGCTCGTCACTCACGCACCTGTCGCATGGCACATTGAGATAACGTTCGGTAAAGCGCACCGAACCCACGTCAACGCTCACGCCTCCCGCACACGACATGAGTTCCGTGCTGCCACCGCCTATGTCGATTATCGCGGCCCTTGACGGATCAACCCCCGGCACAAGGCCTCCGGTAAAACTGCAGCGCGCCTCCTCGTCGCCGGACAGGACGCGGAAGTCAAATCCGGTTTCCTGTTTTACCCGCCTGAAAAAAACTGCGCCGTTTTTTGCGTCACGCGCCTGGCTGGTGGCCACGCAAACCGTTTCGGCAGGCGCTATCCCGTGGCTCTTGACGATTTGAGCATAAGACACGAGACATGCAATTGTGCGCTCCATCGCGTCGGGATGGAGATTGCGATCCCTGTCGACCCCCTGCCCCAGTCTGACAACGGTGCATTCATCCTCGACAACGCACACGGCAGGACACTCCGCCACTAGCAGCAAGCAGGTGTTGGTGCCGAGATCGATCGAAGCCCGCTTCATCTGCCGAATAATTTCAGTTTTTTTACGGCATTCTGCACGGGCGCCGGCGCTTTCTTCAAAGCCTCCTGGGCACGCTTCTGGACTTCCGCCCTGGCCTTGTCTCCAGCCGCCCTTGCAATGTTGGCCCCCGCAATCCGGGCAAAATGCTCCGGCACCTCGGTGTACGAATAACAAGGTGCCTTGAGCGAGCAGCCGGCGGTAACCGGAAACCTGACCGGTTCGCTGCCTTCGGCAAGCACATGCTCCACCCTCACCCCCGCCTGCTCGACATTGATGTCGCGTGCTTTCGTAAGATTATGCGTATCGATCACCTGCCAGGCGGCCTTGAGCGAAAAATCATTGATGCCAACCTCAGTGTTGCCCTTGAGATCGATACCCTGCCCCGGTTCGGATTTGGCATGAAAATTCGGCGCCGTAAAACGGGCGTGGGCGATTGAAAAATCCGACCCGACAAACTCATAGCGCGATTCGCGTCCGCCCGGGTCCTTGATGCTCTTGCCCTTGAGTTGCGGAACCTTTTCGCCGGCCCTGGCAAGCGCCTTGCCGATCCCCTCGGACGCCATCTTGCCGACATCAATGGTGGCAAACGCGGCCTTCTCGACCTTGAAGCTGCCTTTTGCCACAAGATTGTTCACGGCCGGCGTTGGATTGAAACTCGATCCGCTCGCATCGAGTTTGAAAAACAATTTGCCAAGCAGCGTATTCTTGAAGAGCGCAAGCTGCGAAGTGACCGCCTCCTTGAGGTCAAGTCCCGCGACTTCGGCTCCGATCTTGTACACTGGTGCCTTGGGTTTGAGATCCGCCGACATTGACGCCTTGATGCTGCCGCGGAAAACCTTCATGCTGAATTGTTCGAGCGCCACTACAAGATTTCTGAACGTCTTGCGGACCACGATATCGCTGATACGGATGTTCATGGCTTTGATGAACTTGATATTGGCGGTTATCACGGCAGAAGCCTGGGCCGCCATCGGATTGCGGCGAAGCGGATCAAGCATGGCGTCGAAATCCGCCTCGGTATTCTTTGCCGCCTTTGGCGCGCTCGCGGCTGCGCCGGCGGCATCTCCTGCCGCGACGGCCTTGCCGGAATTTTTCTTGTCCGCTTTCGGCGCGGGCGGCGGAAAATCCATCAACTGGTCAAGATCCATTCCGGTTGAATGGACTTCGACAATAAGCGAGGGCTTTGAGAACGATACGAGCCGCGCATTCATTTTCAGGTCATTGCCAGGGGCGCGCATCGTGAGAAACATATTGTCAATCCTGTCGGTCTCGATTTTTACGCCCATATCTATCACGGGCTGAACCTTCAGGTTGGGCGCTTTGGCTGTTACACCCTTGAGCGCAAGATTTGCATTGTAGTCAAGCTTGTCGGCCGGACCATTTGCCGCCGCATCAAGCCTTGCATTGCCGCCAAGCTGGTACTGCTTGAGCATCGGAATGAGCTCGACCCAGGGCTTTAGCGCGATATCATTTGATTTCACCGAAATGGCAACCACCGGGTTTGCCTTGCCCGCGCCCGCCGGCGGCCTCAGCTGCGTTATCCTGCCGGTGGTCGTTATTTCCGCATTGAAGAATCTTACGACAAACTTGTCGATCTTCGCGTCCTGCTCGGTGGCGGAGATGCTGCCCTCGGCATTTGCGGCAATCCCTTTTTTCTTTTCAAAAAGCCCTGGAATCATGATCTCAAGATTGTCGAGATCCACCTTTAGACTGGCCACAAGTCCGCCGATTTTTCCGCCGTCAATGGTTGGCTGTGCCTTGGCGTTTAGTTTTATCGGACCGACGATTGACATGGCCCCGCTTTTGCCGCTCTGGCGCGTATCAATGTCGGCCCAGATTTCGAGTTCGGTCGGCCTTGAAAGCGATATGTCCCGCACAACAACATTCAGGTTGTTTACTTTTGAAGAAAGTCCACCCGCCGCATCACTATACGTAAGCATTGCGTCCCGAAGCTCGATACCCATTCGCGCTCGCGTTGCAATCGCCGGGAGAGCCATCGTGCCACCGGACGTTGCTTTGTCGGCATCCTTTGCGACCGCCTTGTCGCCTTCCGCCGCCGTAGGCGCTGATGGAACGATTGATGATGTTTTCGGTTTTTCTTTTATTAGCTTCATTGCATTGAGTTTTCCGTCGCGTTCCTTGATGATGCTCAGTTCGGGTTTGATCATTTTGAATGTAAGCACGGGAGAACCGCTGAATACGGAAGTAAATGGAAGATGGAAATATGCGTCCTTGACGCTCATGATCTGTTTGCCGCCCGCGTCCTTGAGCGTTACCCCTCCTACCTCGATTCTGATCTGGCCCCAGAGCGACAACTTCAGTTTTCCAAGCTCAAGCCGGCCGTTGATGTTCTCGTTTGCAAGTTGCACTATCTGCGGCCTGTATTTGTCCACATCAACAACAAGCGGAATAATGATCATTGCCGCAAGAATGATTACAACAAACGCCCCCAACACCATGCCTAGCTTTTTCACGTTTTTTTCTCCTTTTGGATGCCTTAGATATAAATAATATCCTGTCATTTCCTGCGGGTACAGATAATTTCTGAATGTGAATCCGGCAAAATAACAGCCATATTGCACAATCTCACTGTGCAATATACAATACAATTATGCATGTAATTGACCGGTCCCGGCTATTGGATGCCATACAAAAAAGCGGGTTTGACTCGGTGGATTCTTTTGCAAGAATGCTCGGACTGCATCGCAATACCGTCAATTACTATCTTTCCGGCAGCGGGGTGTTTCCAAAAGCTGTTGAGAAAATGCTTGTTGCACTGAAAAAAGAACCGCAAGAACTGCTTGTCAACAAATCAACTTTCCGTGGCGTTGATCATGAAGCCCTTGTTGCCGGCCTTGTGGATGAGTTGCGCCGGAAATCCGCTGACGTGACATTCGTACTTTTTGGTTCCAGAGCCAGGGGGACGCATAAAAATTATTCGGATATCGACATCGGATGTTTCAAGCAATCAAACATGGAGCACAGCGAATTCAGAAAAATGCTTGTGCTTGCAAAAGAACTTGCGGAGCCGTTGCCGGTTGCGGTTGATCTGGTGAATTTGAATGCTGCTGGACCGGGGTTTTTGAAAAATGCGGCAAAGGATTGGAAGTTCCTGACCGGCAGCATGCAGGGCTGGCTCGCCCTCAAAGAAAGGATGAAAAATGGATGACAGGAAGGATTTTCTGGATTCGCTTGAGGCGCTCAGGAATGCACTGAAGCATGAAAAAGAGGCGAAAAACAGCAAGCTTATAGCTGCCGGCATCGCCAAGTTGTTTGAGACGTGTTTTGAATATGCCTGGAAGCTGCTCAAACAAGAGGTCAATAAAAGCGGCATCGAAGCTTATTCGCCACGCGATACGATAAAAGCAGCCGGAAGGACCGGCGTCCTTGGTGATGTCGAACTCTGGTTGGGATTTTTGGAGGACAGGAATTTGAGCATGCATGACTATATCGGCATCAGTAATGACGAGTATCTCAAAACCATAAAGGCGTTTGTCATCGAAGCTGGAAAACTATAACTGTCCGACGTTGAGTGTTGTTAATCGAGGCTGGGGGTGGAGCAGCACTTGTTGAATAATTCTTCAGCAAGTTCACATATTATACCCACACAGATTGTTTATTGCAGAGAGGTCACTTACTCAGAACATGTAACTGGCGCTGTTTTCACGACGGCCTTATTGCATGCTTCAGCTCTCTCGCGTAAGGTATCGAACCCTCACAGTACATCCGCCACTCGCGATTCATCGACGGAACCCGCGAACAAAGCTCACGGCACCCGAAAAACTCCCGGAACTTCAAGGGTTTCTTCGCTATTCCAAGAGCCATTGCCGGAGTTTGCGCATGTGCATGCGGTCTTGTGACGTGCTTTTTCGTAAACTGCGGCCTCATATAGTTTTTTCTGGCCATGAACAGCGCGTAGCTCTCAATCATTGCACATGGCGTCTTGGAAAACGCGATCGTCTCACGCTTGAACGATGCAAGATTATGCCGCACGAGCAGATCCGCATGGTTCACGGCAAATAGATGGTTCTGATAATTGCGTGCGCGTTTCGATGACACGGTCACA
>Ga0208375_1000481_pt1 | contig 57739 bp, 31 predicted proteins | sample RifOxyD1_FD_184038 | JGI IMG/M metagenome (GOLD analysis project Ga0208375, IMG submission 184038) | Soil microbial communities from Rifle, Colorado - Rifle Oxygen_injection D1 (SPAdes) | ecosystem: Environmental > Terrestrial > Deep subsurface > Rock core/Sediment | place: Rifle, Colorado... | reverse complement strand
CGATCACGAACGCGGCAGCTTCATGGAATTTCGCATGCTGCTGACGAAGCCTTGCAAAGAGCGGATCACTCGAAAACTGTTTTGCGCCGTCGCCGTGGATCCATTTTCCGAGTCCGCATTGGTCATCCTTACAGACCACGGCCGGATCGAGACGTTCGGACGAGGTACCATTGATCAGGCGGATCAGACGGTTTTTCCATTCGGCGTGCGCCGTCAGGGCGGCATCAAAAATTTTGGCGGAAGCAGTTCCCATCCGCGATTTCGCTCTTTCCCCAAGAATCGAGAAGGCCAGATATTGTGCCGCTTCGGTTAACTCCAGATTCTGGCGATTCAGGTCAGAGGTGACCAGTGAGACTTCTGTGGATGATTTGGCGTTGCTGTTCAAGCCCGCGTCCAGCTGAACCATGCTCTGGCTGATCTCGTTTACGCCTTGCTCCTGTTCCTTTGAGGCCGAGGCGATGTTTGAAATGAGCGTTTCGATCGACTCGATTTCGCTTTTCATGGATGAGAAGGCCTCAAGACACCGGCCGGCCTGTTTTGAGCCCTTGGCTACGACTCCCTTGTTCTTTTCGACGAGTCCCCCGACAGAGGACCGCGTCTTTTCAACGATCTGCTTTACGCGTTGAATGCTGTCGGTGAGCATCGATGATATTTCATTCGCGGCTTTGCCGCTCATTTTGGCAAGATTGCCGACTTCCTCCGCGACTACCCCAAAGCCTTGTCCGTGATCGCCCGCGCGAGCGGCTTCAACGGACGCGTTGAAAGAAAGAAGCTTGGTCTGAAAAACGATGTCGTTGATGACCTGTGTTTTAGAGTCGATTTCCTGGATTACCGATATGATCTGTCCGAGCTCGCTGTTACTTCGTTCGACTTCGTTTTGAATTCTTTCGTTGCTTTCGACGATATCCTGAATCGCCGCGGAAAGCTCCTTCACGGCGAGAGCACCTTGCCTGGCCGTTTCGGTAACACTATGAACCCGGTCCTGAGAGTGCGTCGTGTGATCGGCGTTTCGGCCGACCATCGCTTTGATTTCCTCGACGGCTGAGACGGTCTCTTGAATGGCGGAGGCCTGCTGATGCGCGGCTTCTGAAAGCCGCGTGCTCGACGTCGATACGAGCTGGGTCGTCGCTTTCAGGGTCACGGTGGTTCCGAGGAGGCGCTTTGAAATGCCGAGGAGAAACTCCTGGAGTGATTTGGACCAGAGAACGGCGGCAATCGCCGCAAAAAGAACCGCTATCATCGAAATCAGAACAGCGACTTTTCGGATTTCCCGGACGGATTCGAAGATCTCTTCGCGATTGAGACTCGCGCAGACGTGCCAATTCAGAGCCGAGAGCTCCTTGCAAACGGCGACCTTATCCTGTGAACGGCGGGTTTCGGCATTGAGCCAGCGGTAGTCGAGCCGTCCTTCCTTGATGCTCAGAATCGTGCGGAAAAGGGGATTTCCGTCCAGGTCTGTTTCGTTCAGAACATTTTGTCCTTCTTTCGCGGGGTGGAGAACAAGCGTGCCGCTCTCGTCCAGAACATAGAAGTAGCCCGTTTTGAGAAGACGCTGGCTCCCGAGAATTTGCTTCAGGGTTTGGAGACCCTTGCTCGTGATCGTCTTTTCGTCCGGTGAGGATGCTCGGGCGATGAGAATCGCGGCCTCGGTATCCCTGATTCGATCTCGCAGACTGTTTTCGGCCAGCCCGAGCGCTGTTTTCGCGGCGAAATGATAAATCACGAGGCTGGACGCGAGCACCGCGAAAAGGGATGTGATGCTTGCGGCGAGGGTGAGTTTGGATCTGAAGCTTAGGTTCTTTATCATAGAGAGTGTTTCGGCCGGCCTTAACGAGTTCTTTAAGGATTTAATAATATTCGTTTAAGTAGCGGTATATAGGACATATTTATGTTTATCGATAAGAAGTCCGATACTACTTTTAGATGAGGATAGATTCGATTCGGTATATTTTTCCGCTATTCCTTGTTTTTGCTTGCACGGCTTGCGGGAAGGTTCAACTCGTGAACCAGCAAAAACGCGCCGTGAGCGCCGTTGAGCCGGTCGGGGTTCATCCCTCGGACACGCCGGCTGTGGTAGTGCAAACGGGGCCTTAACCAGGGTTGTTTCAGGGATTAACCGAGGTCCCCATCGCGTCCTGGATTTCAGCTTGGCTGAAAGCGCGGTTGTAAATCTGGAGCTCATCGATCACGCCGGGGAAGAAACGATTTCTCGTACCGCGACCCTGGCCGCCGACTCGCAAGCTGTTTATGCCGTTTCGGAAAGCGTTCTCGTCGATCACGGTTCCGCTCGAATCAAGGTTGCCATTGACGTAGAAGCTCAGACTCGTACCGTTCCTGACGAGGGCGATGTGAGTGAGTGTATTAAGCGGTATCTGCACCTTCCCCGAGAAATCACCGTACGAGCCGCTGCCCCAGCTGTTCCCTCCGGTCGTGTGAAACGCGAAATAGAGCGTCCTTGTTGGCGATATTGCGAATAGGTACTCATCGTCGACCGTCTGGCTCCATTTGTTCACGACGCATGCCGGCTCGCTCGGAGTTGCTGAGAGCGAGATCCAGGCCATGAATGTCGCGTTCGTTCCAGGACTCAGCGTGTCCTTGTCAGCGGCTTCCGCGTAACTGCTCGTGCCGTTAAATCTGAGACCCGTACGGAATTTGCCGGAGGTACTCCAGGTCGTACTGTAAAGCGCCGCACTGCTCTTATAACTCGAGCTGTCCGCGGAAACGCTGCCCGTACCTTCGTCGAAACCATAGCCGGCGACTAGCTCAGCCGGGACGGCAGCGGTTCCGACGACATTCAACTCGGCAATGTTCGTCCAGGGATTGCCGTTGATTTCAGAAAGCGCTCTTAATCGGATGTAGCGCCCGGTTTTGGCCGCGAACGTCACCTGCTTTTCCGCGAGGTTCGCCGCGAAGGTCCCTGTGGCCACGCGAGTGCCCCAGTTCGTGGCGCTCGTACTCACGTAAAATTCATATTGGGCGATCGTGCCGTTTACAAGGCCTGGAATCGAATCGACCTTGGGAAGATAGCGGAAGCCGCTCACTTGATAAGCTCTGCCGAGATCGATCTGGATTTCGTGCGGCGGTGTCGGGTTCGCGTATGTGTACTCAGTGTGCCAATACGTCGCGGGATTGCCGTCGAACGCTTGTGCCCCGCCCTTGTTACCGTCTCTTGGGTCTACGGTTTCAACACTGTCGACGTAGATCAACTTGAAACCCGATTGTGGAATCGTGGGACCGGCAATTGGAGTTGGGGTTGGTGTCGGTGTCGGTGTCGGTTCTGCAAGCTTAGTAATCCTGATTGCGCTCACTTTGGCGTAATCGACGACTGAACTGAAGTCGATCTTGATTGTTCCGTTGGTTACCGTGACCGGGAGGTATTCGTTATAGGCGGCATTACGACCGACTCTTGAATAAATATCTAGGTTGGTAAGAACGGTTCTACCGTTGATCGCCACATTGAAAATGCGTCGACCCGAGGCTGAGAAATAGATCTCAGCGAATTTTAGGTTGACCTCGTAACTACCATTCGGCACGGCAAAACTATACGAGAAGTTTCCGTAACGTTCGCTCTGGTAGAGAGGGTCACTTGTTGTCCCGCTGATTTCCGAGGTAGTGCGGGCAGTGGATCCGCCACTGTAATTTGCGTCAGCGGTGTAGACCTTGCCTGATGCATCGGTGTAAGCCGCCCCTCCGGCCACAATGCCGAAGGATGTCGGAGTTGGAGTTGGAGTCGGCGTCGGAGTTGGAGTCGGTGTCGGAGTTGGAGTCGGTGTCGGAGTTGGTGTCGGAGTCGGAGTTGGTGTCGGTGTCGGAGTTGGTGTCGGAGTTGGAGTCGGTGTCGGTGTCGGAGTTGGACTGCCAATAACATTCAATTCCGCGATGTTCGTCCAGGGGTTGCCGTTGATCTCGGTCAATGCTCTCAATCGGATGTAACGTCCGGTTTTTGCTGTAAAGGTCACCTGTTTTTCTGAGAGATCCGCCGCGAAGGTTCCCGTTTTGGCGGCTGTACCCCAGTTCGTCGTACTCGTGCTCACGTAGAATTCGTATTGAGCGATCGTACCGTTCACAATATCCGGATTCGAATCGACCTTGGGGCGGTATCGGAAGCCGCTTACCTGATACGAGCCGCCCAGATCAATCTGGATTTCGTGTGGCGGTGTCTTGTTTGTCGTTGAATAATCGGTATGCCAATAAGTCGCCGGGTTGCCGTCGAACGCGCGTGCTCCTCCTTTGTCACCGTCTTTTGGGTCAACCGTTTCAACACTGTCGACGTAAACAAGTCGGAATCCGCTTTGTGGAATGGAGGAAACCGTTGGAGGTGGTGTCGGAGTCGGCGTCGGAGTTGGTGTCGGAGTTGGAGTTGGTGTCGGAGTTGGAGTTGGTGTCGGAGTTGGAGTTGGTGTCGGAGTTGGAGTTGGTGTCGGAGTTGGAGTTGGTGTCGGAGTTGGAGTTGAACCTGGGCTACCGAGAATATTCAGTTCCGCGATATTGGTCCACGGGTTGCCGTTGATTTCGGACAGCGCCCTCAGTCGAACATAGCGCCCAATTTTCGTGGGAAACGTCACTTCTTTTTCTGAGACGTCCGGCGTGAAAGTTCCAGAATTTACGGCTGTGCCCCAGTTCGTCGTACTCGAACTCACGTAGAATTCGTATTGAGCGATCGTACCGTTCACAATATCCGGGTTGGGATCGAGCTTAGGGCGATATCGGAACCCGCTCACCTCATACGAGCCGCCCAGGTCAATCTGAATTTCGTGTGGCGGCACTTTGTTGGTCGTTGAATAATCGGTGTGCCAATAAGTCGCTGGGTTACCATCAAACGCGCGTGCTCCTCCTTTGTCCCCGTCTTTTGAATCTACGGTTTCAACGCTGTCGACGTAAACGAGTCGGAATCCACTTTGTGGAATGGGCGGCGTTACGAGTTTGACAATCTTGATCGCGGTTACCTTGGCCTTTGCGATAACCGAGATGAAATCGATTTTGATAATTCCATTCGTTACATCGATCGGGAATTCCCGGTCGTAAGCGGCGTTTCGTCCGACTTTCGAATAGATGTCGAGACCGGCCAGAACGTTCGTGCCGTTGATCGTCACATCAAATAGGCGCTGACCCGGGCCCGAAAAATAGGTTTCCGCGAATTTCAAATTGACCTCGTACTTGCCGTTCGGCACGGCAAAGGTGTACGAAAAATCCCCATAGCGTTCGCTTTGATAGAGGGGATCATTCGTAGTCCCGCTGATTGCCGAGGTCGTATAGCTCGTGGTTCCGCCACTGAAATTCGCGTCATCGCCGTAGAAATTGCCTGATGAGTCCGTGTAAGCTTTTCCGCCCGCGACAATGGCAAGGGTGCCGAAGGACGCTGGCGTGGCACCAAAAGGCGTACCATTTCCGAGCGTGGGGGCCGCCGGATACATCGGTGAAACGTCGGGGCCGATGGGTGGCCACTGAACAGAGGTGCTCATCCAGGCAGGTTTTGAAGTCAGGTAAAGGGATGCGGGGAGTGCTCCATCGGTACTGTCGAGGGTTGTGCTGCCATTGTCGTTCAGGATGGTCTTATTGTTGTATGCATCCCAGTTGCTATGCCTCAGAACGGTAGCAAGCGCGTTCGGATCGTTGCTGGAAGCGCCGAAATCGCCATCCCGTTGATAACCGAAGCGATAGATCGTGGAGTCGGTCATCGCGTGATCGATGCCGTGGATTTGATATCGGCTTTCGGCTCCTCGCGTACCGAGCACGTTCCCGACAAGGCTGTAATAATGTTGTCCGGAGTGGATGTCCACATCCCAAGGGCCGTTTGCCTGTCCAGGCTGCAAGGAGTGCTTATTCCGGAAATATACATGGTGACTCGAAGTTCCCCAGACTTCATCAGCACGTAATCTTCCCCTCGTGTAGTTGCCTTCGATCAGATTCATGATCGGGTGAGCGCCGTGAGCTCCGATCACGGATAAGTTCCAGTTAGCGGAACCGGCGCTATACAGGTCAGTAATGTAGTTATAGGAGATCACGTTTCCCGAGGTCGCGCCATTCAGCATTAAGCCGGTCGTGAGATGATAGATCTGGTTGTTTTCGATGAGGTTCGCTGAGGCGTACGGATTCAGGTAGATGCCGTAGATCCCGAGATCAGCGGGGGCGGAATCGCTCGCCTCGTGTATTTTGCAGCCGCGCACGGTGTTTCGGTACGTGGCAAACATTCTCAGAGCAGTTTGATGTGCTCCCAAGATTTCAACGTTCAGAAGCCACGAATTCGACGAGGCCCGCATGATGACCGTTCCGTAGTCGCCATCCTGGCTTCCGTTGCCACTTTGCATGTTGTCGATCGTCAGGTTTTCCACGCCGGCAGCTTCTACGGTTGAGAGAATTTTCGTGGCCTGGGGGTTGAGTGAGTAGCTGTAATTCCAGTACAAAGGAATTTCCAGAATTATGGTTCTCGAATCCGGGACTGCTTTGATTTTCGCGATCTGTCCAAGAGATCGTGCCCCCCGCTCGCGTCCGCACCAGGTGCAGGTGGAATTATTGCTGCCAACATTCCTGACCGGGGGAGTGGTGCTGGAGCTATTCAGCTGATCGATGACGATCAGGTCGCCGACATTCCATTCATGGTCGATCTCGGTCGTGATCGTGGTCTTGTCTTTTCCGAGTCCACCCGTGATATTGACTGAGCGGTATTTATCGACATCCCCTCCGGACCCGATCCTGATAAAGTAATTCGGAGCGCCGTATCCTTTAAGAATGGTTTTTCCTATCCCCGCACCGCGGAGAGTAATCGGTTTATTGAGCTCGAAAGGCGGGGTTACTTTGAAAGTTCCAGCGTTGAGTCTCACCACTTGGTCGTTCGGGCAAAGAGCCATGGCATTCTTGATCGCTGATGTATCGTCGCCGCCAGATGGGCTCAGCGTGGCGCAGACTTCGGTGCGTACGGGGATGTCGTTTTCGACTCCCACATTGCCTTGCCATTTGATTGTTCTCGAAGTCGGAAGCGCATATGTCGCCAGTGCCGTGGCATGCGGGTAAGAGACCGCGGACGTAATCATGGCAGAGTAAATAAATGCAGACAAAACTTTCATAGGTCACCCCGAAATAGGATTCGCCAATAGTCGACAAAAATAGTCTTCAAGTAATACTGTAGCAGGAATTCTATGGGACGTGACCTGTGTCAAAGTTAACTTTTCAAATTTTGTTTCTGAATGGACCGGATTGATTCAGGTAAATTGCCGCAGCTGGTCACGATTGGGCAACTACTCAACTTTATGGAGAAAGTATTCATAATTGAGCTTATCCAAAAGACGGTTTTTCAACTAACAAAACTGACTAACTCTCGCTTTTCAAACGGGTAAAACGGAAAAATTAAGAAAATATCACTTGATTAAAATAGTCATATATTCCAGAATTATTTTACGGAAGGTAATTTATGGCTAAGCTGCACGTTTGTGAAGTTACGAGACTAGTCTCTCGCCCGATCCGCCGCCCAGGCAGTCTGATTTTGGCCATTGCGCTGATCGCGACTTTTTCAGCTGCCTGTAGCCCCAGAATCGTTTCTAAGGCGCCCGTTGCGGATTCGGTGTTTAGTACCGCCCCATCTCCGACGCCTTCGGATTATCTCAGTATCTCTTTTCAAAGTACCGTTCCCGCATCGCCTTCAAAGACTTCAAGCACCCCTCTCGTCTTAGGCCTCGTTTCTGGTGCAGGCTCGGAATTTAGCTCGACGCCTGATACCGGAGTGCTCGTCGGTGTTTACTCTGATGATATCTGCTCGATCGAAATTGCGGCTGCGACGCGCGCTGTGTTTGAATCTCCAGGGATTTCAATCTCGGTTGACGCGAATTCCTCGACGGAGTTGTACGCGAAAGCCGTTCTTCCCTCAGGGCTCGCGAGTGACTGTACGCATTTGACGAGGTACGTGCACGATACGACGGCGCCCGTTGTGAGTATCGGAGCGCCTTCGAACCTGAATGTGAGCGCTGCGGGCACGACGCAGTTCAATTTGAGTATTACTGGGGCCGATTCGGTCAATATTTCGGCGGCGAATATCGTGCTCGGTACGACAGGAACGGCAAGTTGTTCGGGACTCGAAGTTACTGGAACCGGGAATGCGAGCCGACAGGTCACGCTTTCCTCTTGTACGGGGACGGGAATCATTTCGATCTCGGTTGTCGCGGGAGTGGCCGAGGATCTTGCCGGGAATTCAAGTCTTGCTTCAGGGCCGAGCGATTCCTTTAATGTTGATACAAGTGGCCCGACGATTGGTCTGGGCGCCCCCTCGGTTTCCTTGCTGAACGGGAGCGAAGAGGTCACGTTCGCCGTGACCTATGCGGGTGCGGACACGATCACGCTTTCCGCGGCGCAGGTCGAACTCCAAGTAACGGGAACCGTAAGTTGCTCGAAGGCGATCAGCGGGACCGGCAATGTGTCGCGAACCGTGACGTTGTCTTCGTGCACGGGAAACGGCACGGCACAGGTCGTGATCGCGGCGGGTTCGGCGGCGGATTCAGCGGGGAACCTGGCGCCGGCTTCGACTGCGAGCACTGCTTTCACGGTGGATAATACCGCGCCGAGCGTCTCGAGCGTGGCTGTTCACGATGCCCACTCCGTCGACGTGACATTCAGCGAAGCGCTCGTTCAAGGCGCGACCGACGTCAATAACTACACGCTTTCGGGAAGCGGTCAGGGAACTCTGGGCGCCCATCCATCGAGTGTCGCTCACGTTTCAGGGAGCACGTATCAGCTGACCTGGGCTGCGGGTGAAATGAAGCATGGCGGAGACATCACGATCACGGTCGCGAATGCCGAGGATGCGGCTGGAAACGCAATCGGAAGTCCAAACGCAGGCACTCACTCCGGCGGAGCGATTGGGACAGCGCCGACGATTACCGGGCTAAGTGACGACAGTGTTGCGAAAAAGAGCAAGACTTGGAATTGGGGCTGCACCGAGAGCTGTACGTATCGCTTCGCGGTGGACACGTCGGCGACCTGGACGGCGAGTGGCACTTTTGCCGCAACCGCGACGGCGACGCAAGGTTCGGGTACCGGGACGTACTACCTGCATGTGCAAGCGCAGGATGCGGCCGGGAACGTAACTGCCGTTACGACGGTTTCGGCCATTCTGGATAATACGGCTCCCGCTCAGCCGTCGGTCCTTGCGCTTCAAAACCCCGCGACGAGCCCAAGCAGCGTCACGACTCCTACGATTCGCGCGACCGTCGTCGCTGAAGCCAATCAGCGAGTCAAACTCTATAAGGCTGCAGCGACTTCGGATTGCACGGTCGGTAATTTGCTGGGTGAGGCGACCGGTTCGGCGGGAACGATCGATATTACGGCGAGCGCACTTGCGGATGGCGCCTACACGTTGAGGGCGGTTGCCGAGGACGCCCTCGGGAACGCTTCTTCGTGTTCCACGGCCAATGTGGCGTACACGGTTGATTCGGCAAGTGTCAGTGTGACCGGGCTCGCCAATGATCCTACTTCCGCGAAGTCAAAGACTTGGACCTGGGGCTGTAACAAAGCTTCCTGTACTTACCGGTTTGCAATCGATACTTCGAACAGCTGGACTCCGACCGGGACATTTGATTCGACCGTAACGGCCTCTCAAAGCTCAGGAACGGGCACTTACTACCTGCATGTTCAAGCGAAGGATGAGGCCGAGAATTTGTCCTCGGTCAGCACGGTTTGGGTGGCACTCGATAACACGGCTCCTTCTGCTCCAAGCGGCATGGCGCTCGTGACGCCGGCGACTTCACCTGGAACTTCGACGACCCCGACGATTCGGGTGAGCGGAGTGACGGTGGGAGATACGATTTCGCTTCATGATGCTGATGCGACCTGCGGATTGCCGAGCCAGAAGGCGTCGGGAACCGCGGCCGATGTCACGATTGATTTAACGACGAGCGCTCTTGCCGAAGGAGCTCATAGCCTCTACGCGAAAGCGGCGGATAGCGCCGGGAACTCGAGCTGTACGGCAGCGGCGATCAGCTACACGGTGGATATCACGGCACCGACCGTGAGCAGCGCGACGGTTCAGAGCGGGCTTACGGTGGACGTCACGTTCAGTGAGGCGATGGGAACGGGCGTGACAACGGCTGCGAATTACGTCGTATCAGGGACGGGCAAGGGGAGCCTTGCGGATAATCCAACGAGTGTGGCGCTCCAGGCCGGGAGCACGTACCGGCTGACGTGGGCGAGCGGGGAGATGAAAAACGGCGGAGATATCACGATCACGGTTTCGAACGCGAAAGATACGGCCGGTAATACGATCGGCGCTCCGAACTCGAGAACACATACGGGAGGAGCGATCGGAACGGCTCCGACGCTGAGCGGGCTCGCGGATGATGCGGTCGCGAAAAAGAGCAAGACGTGGTCTTGGAGTTGCTCGGAGAGCTGCACTTACCGGTTCGCGATCGATACGTCGGGGAGCTGGACACCGACAGGTGCCTACGCGGCAACGGCGACAGCGACGCAAAGCTCGGGCACGGGGACATACTACATCCATGTCGAAGCTCAGGATGGGGCGGGCAATACGTCAGCCGTGACGACGGTGTCGGCGGTATTGGATAACACGGCTCCGGCGGATGCTTCGAACCTCGCGATGCAAAACCCTGCAGCCGCGACTGGCAACGTCGCGACCCCGACGATTCGCGTGACGGTCGCGGCGGAGACGAATCTGACGGTCAATTTGTACAACGCCGCAACGACCTCGGATTGCACGGGAGGCAACCTGATTGGCACGGCGACTGGCTCGGGCGGAACGGTCGATGTCACGGCGGGCTCCGCGCTCGCGGACGGGAATTATACGTTCCGCGCGGTGACTCAGGATCCTGCCGGGAATGTCTCAGCCTGTTCGTCCGCTTCCGCGGCTTATGCTCTCGATACGGCCGCAGTGACGATTTCAGGACTGAGCAACGACGCAACCGCGACGAAGAGTAAGACGTGGACTTGGGGCTGTAATAAAGCGTCTTGTACTTATCGGTTCGCGATTGATACCTCGGCCACCTGGACCGCTGCTGGCGCCTATGCCGCGACGGCGACGGCGACGCAAAACTCCGGTACCGGAACTTACTACTTGCACGTGGAAGCGCGCGATGCGGCCGGAAATGTTTCGAGCGTGAGCAGTGTGTCGGCGGTGCTCGATAATACGGCGCCCGCCGCGCCAAGCGGCCTCAGCATGGTCACGCCGGCAACGGCGAGCGGTAATGTCACGACTCCGACGATCCGCGTGAGCGGGGTGGTAAGCGGAGACAGGATTTCGCTCCATGAGGCTGACGCGACTTGTGACGTGGCAAGCGAAAAGGCTTTTGGAACAGCGGCGGACGTGACGATCGATCTGACGACAAGCGCGCTTGCCGAAGGAGCCCATACTTTCTATGCGAAAGCCAAGGACTCTGCCGGTAACTTCGCGTGCAGCGGGACGACCGTGGTCTACACCGTGGATCTCACGGCTCCGACGGTGAGCGGTGTCGCGGTGCAAACCGGACTTACGGTCGATGTCACTTTCAGTGAACCGATGGGAACGGGCGTGACGACCGCTTCGAACTATACCCTCTCCGGTTCAGGACAGGGGAGCCTCGCGAATAATCCGACGAGTGTGGCGCTCCAATCGGGAAACACTTACCGGCTGACCTGGGCGGCCGGGGAGATGAAAAACGGCGGCGACATCACGATCACGGTCGCGACCGCCAAGGATTCAGCCGGCAACACGATCGGCTCTCCGGATTCAAGGACCCACACGGGAGGGGCGATTGGTACGGCTCCGACAATCAGCGGTCTCTCTGATGATGCGACGCTGACGAAGAGTAAGACTTGGACCTGGGGCTGTTCAGAAAGTTGCACGTACCGTTTCGCGGTTGATACCTCGAGCAGCTGGACGCCGACGGGTACCTTTGCCGCGACGGCAACCGCTACCCAAAGTACCGGAAACGGCACTTACTACATTCATGTTCAGGCTCAGGATGGGGCGGGTAATCTCTCAGCAGTTACGACGGTTTCGGTCGTGCTCGATAACACGGCTCCGACGCTTTCGATCGGCGCACCTTCTCAAGGCACGCTCTTGGGAGCTTCTGCAACCGCGACTTTCACGATCACGTACACGGGGGCGGATTCGGTCTCGCTTGAGAGCGCGAATGTCACGCTGACGACGACAGACGGCGCGAGCTGCGTCGCGACGGCTTCGGGTTCGGGCACCGCTTCGCGTACGGTCACTCTGAGTTCTTGCAGTGGCACGGGAACAGTGGCGATCAATATCGCTGCCGGTTCCGCTTCAGACCAGGCAGGCAACACCGCGCCGGCGGCAGGTCCGAGCGCGGCCGTGAACGTCGCTCCTTACGGGGCGCCCGCGAAGCTCAGCTTCTCGGTGCAGCCGACGAATGTCGAGGCGGGAAGCTCGATTTCTCCCGCGATCAAGGTTCAGGTTCTCGACTCCGGCAATAACCTGGTTGCCAATTCGGCGGCGGCAATCACGCTTGCCGTTCAAACGAACCCCGGGACGAGCACTCTTTCGGGTACGAATCCGAAGAACGCGGTCGCGGGTGAGGCAACCTTCTCGGATATCTCGCTCAATAAAGCGGGTACCGGATATGTGTTGCGCGCGAGTTCCGGTGCGCTCACGACGGCCGATAGCAATGCGTTTAACGTCGCGGCTGCCGCGGCGACAAAACTCGCGTTCACCAACGACAGCCCGACCACGGCTGACATCGATACTTGTACGGGTCCTTTTACGCTCCGAACACTGGATCAAAACGATAATGTCGCGGCGATTCAGTCTGCGATCACTATTGACCTCACGAAGAGTGCTGCGGGAGCAGGTACGTTCTACGGGGCCGCTGAATGCGCGAGCGCGCTGAGCCCGGCTCAGGTCACGATCGCAAGCTCCGGAAGCCAAGTTCAATTCTGGTTCAAGGATAATACCGGAGAGACAACCCAGTTGACGGCTTCTGCTGGAGTGGGCTCCGGGCTTTCCGATGCAACTCGGGATGTGGTCGTCTCGGGTTCCAGTCCGATCGGCCCGATCATCAGAAAAGGAATTTCTGTCGGGAATAACGCGGCAGGCGCGACGACCTTAGTGATCAACAAACCGATTGTCTTCGGAGAAGAGGGTAGTTTCATGCTCGCGGTCGTCACGCTCAGGAGCGGCACGACTCCGACAACGATCACTCCGCCCGCGGATTGGCTCTTGCGACAGGATAATTACACGACGACGAGTTCCGGTTTACGTCAGGCGATCTATTACAAAGTCGCGGGAGCGGCGGAACCTGCGTCCTACACTTTTACTCTGAGCGCGAGCGCGAAGGCAAACGGGGGGATTTTGATGTACACCGGCGTGAATAACACTGACCCGTTCCTCGCATACGACGGAGTTGCAACGACGGCCTCGACTTCGATCACGGCTCCGAGCGTGAACGTCGGGGTCGGATACGAGAACTCGCTCCTACTGACATTCTACGGCATCGCGACTGATGCCTCGATTACACCGCCTCAAGGAGCGTACTATCTCCTCGCCGAGAGTGCATCCACGGGCGGCGCAGTCAGCTCACGTACTCACGGTATCGTGAGCGGTCAATACGTGACCGCGAGTGGAGCGACCGGAGCCAAGGTTGGAATCGCCAGCCTTGCGGCCGACAACGTCGGTCAAACCATTGTTCTCGGTGCCAATCTCGCGCCCGCTAATCCGTGCGTCGGCAAGGTGATCGGAGAAGCCTGCGGAGGAGGCATTTACGCAGGTGTATTCAGAGGTGAGCGTTTCGCGGTCATGCCGGGTGGATGCGACGGGACCACGAATAATCCGGTCTGTACCGATGGAGCGGATACGGCAGCGACACTGCGAACCTGGCGGGGTACTGGCGGAGGAGACATGGACATCCCTGGTGTTGAAATGTTCGAACCGGCGACACAAGCTTCAACCGGCAGGGGAGAGGTTGAGACCTACAATATCACGATTCATAGCTCCATTATGCCCGATTCCGCCGCTCACTATTGTTTGAACATGGTGTACGGGGGCTACGACGACTGGTATCTGCCCACCAAGTCCGAGCTTGCTTATATCTATTGTAAGTCGAACGTGATTGGGGGTTCTCACAGTACCGCCAATCCGCAAGAAACCCCGAACTGTACTATCTATGGCGGTAAGACGGCGGAAATCAATTGGGTCCTCGGCAGTAAGTCCGAGTACTGGGTCTCGACGGAATATAGTAACAATAATGCGTGGGGCGTGGATTTTGCGACCGGTGATGAGGCCCGTCATCTGAGGTACAACAACTCGCCGGTTCGTTGCATCAGAAGGTTCTAATACATGACCAGCCTTCAAATTTTGTCGTTTTGACGCATGATTTAATTCTTGTTGTAATAAAACAGCACGAGCGTGCTTTTGGTTGCTCGCTGGCATTTCCTTGATAAACTTTCCTTCTGGTTAAGTTTTATTAAATCGGGCCGATCCATGCGTTCATTCGTGTGAAGGAGCTGGTGTCATTCAATCGAGAAGGAGATCGTGAAATGAGTATCAAGTCAGTGCTTTTGCGTTCCGCTGGATGCGGAATAGCAATCGTGTGGGGTGTTTCTGCGGCATGGGCGACTTACAGTCTGCCCACGAGTCGCTCAGTTCAGTGGCAAGGGAACGTGGGAGTGTCCGGCGATATTCCGGTTCGAACCACGGTCTGCGCGACGGTGAGCGCGACGGGTGTTGCAAACACCGATACGAACAACATTAATAACGCGATCACCGCGTGTCCAAACGGCCAGGTCGTACGCCTGAATCCGGGTACCTTCGCGATCAATGCTCAAATCGCGATCAAGAAACCGATTACGCTTCGTGGCGCGGGAATGGGAAGAACCATTCTTCAGGGCGTCACTCCGATTGCGAATTCATTTTTGCTGATCAAAAAAGACGGCAGTAGTTCCAATAGCAATCAATACGATATTACCGACGGGCTTACAAAAGGCTCCACAAGGATAAAGACTTCGAGCATCAATTGGTACGTAAACAGTTTTATCAAGATCAACCAGGTTAACGAGGTAAATGACACTCCGCCTGTGACGGACGTCGGTACTGGCGGTACGTGTGATGGATGTGGAGACCCCAGCAGATCGCTTGGACAACTTGCGAAAGTAACAGCAGTCAATTCGAGCACTCGCGAAACCGACTTCGAGATTCCGCTTTATTGGAATTATAACTCGGGACGCGCACCTCGAGCTGGCATCGTGTATGAGGTTTTGGAAAACGCCGGGGTCGAAAGTCTAACCATTAACAACACGGCAAGCGGCAGCTCGACTCAACGGGACAATTACGGGACGGTTACCCTTTGGTATGCCGCGAATTCGTGGCTTTTGGATGTAGAAATCATGGGTAGCCATCGGACGGGCGTCAGATTGAACGGAACGTATCGGACCACGGTTCGGGGCTGTAAAATCCATGACAAATCGACTTCTGCTTCGTTGGCTGAAGGTGTCTACGGCATATTCCTGAATCCGTACGCCTCAGCGAATCTGATCGAGAACAATCAGGTGTATAACCTTACGACTGGTCTCATGATGAACGGCCAGACTTCCGGGAATGTGATTGCGTATAATTACATCAGAGATCTTGCGGGCACTGTTGAGGGCAATAATCTGAACTATAATATGTCTGTCGGAGGGGCTCACGGCGGGCACCCGATCATGAACTTGTTTGAAGGTAACTACGGTATCGGAAGACTGCGGGCTGATGACGTTTGGGGAAGTTCGAGTCATCAAGTCTACTTTCGAAACCGGCAGACCATCAGCAATAAATCGTACCTTCGGGTTAACGTGGATTTGCAAAAACACCAGCAATTTTATAGTTTGGTTGGAAACGTTTTTGGAACGTTAGGTGTTGAAAGTAATTATCAGCTGCAAGCCACCGATCATCAACTTGGAACAACCGCGATTTACAAATTTGGATATCAGTCGGATAGTGACGTGCTCGCGTCGGACAACAACAACGACGCCCAGGTCTACGCAACCACTCTCAGACATAGCAACTGGGACGCGGTCAATAATTCGACGATTCTGAACGACAACTTTGATACCACCCTCGACAGTACTGACACGGATCTGGCAGACTCACTCTATCTGCCGGCCAAACCCCGTTGGATGGGCGCTTCGGTCAATTGGCCGCCGATCGGGCCTGATCAGACTCCCATGTACCCGACGGCGCCGGCTGTGGGGACGGGAACGCCCTTTAGCTCGGTTGTTCCGTCTTACGGCAGTTTTGGAATCGTCGCGGGCGGCTCGAACTATACTGATTCGCGCGGCGTCAAGTATGCCTCCGATACCTACGTGACGGGCGGAAATGTGGCCAGTTTTGGCGACAACACCCAAATCGACAACACGACAGAGGACTATCTTTACCAGCACGAACGCTTCGGGAATTTTTCATATGAAATCCCGGTTCCGAACGGTAAGTACACCCTGACGTTGAAGTTCGCTGAGAATTATTGGAATGCCGCGAATCAGCGCAAGTTCGATGTGGCGGTAAATGGAACGACGGTCCTGGATAATCTCGATATCTGGGCCGAAGCAGGATCGAAAGATAAAGCTCTCGATAAAGTTATTCCAGTAACGGTGACAAATGGAGAGCTAGAGATTACTTTTACTACCGAACTCGACAACGCCAAGGTGAATGCCATTCTCCTGCGACCGCTGGAGTCCGAGAAAATCGGAGCATACTTTTCCAATTACTTTTATCTTGATCTGAATAATAACCGGACCTGGGACGCTACGCTGGATCGAATATATTCATTCGGGTTTGCCGGAGCAATTCCGACTTCGGGTGATTGGAACAACGATGCAAAATCAGAAATTGCTGTCTACGACCCGACGACTTTTACCTGGTATCTGGATCAGAATGGTAGCGGCAGCTGGGACGGTAATAATATTGATCGCAATTGCGTATTCGGATTTGCGGGTGTTAGCCCGGTAACAGGAGATTGGAATGGTGACGGGGTCACCGAAATCGGAGTTTTCGATCCGGCGACCCGGCGATGGTATCTGGACTACAACGGAAACGGCAGCTGGGATGGTGGGGTTATTGATCGGCTTTACACGTTTGGTTTTCCAAGCCAGTTGCCGGTCACGGGAGATTGGGCCGGCACAGGCAAGACCCGTATCGGTACCTACGACCCAGTCACCTTCGCGTGGTATATCGATCATAACGGAAATGGCGCTTGGGACGGGGCTCCTGCCGATCGGCAGTACAGTTTTGGAGATTCAGGCCATGTACCGGTCACCGGAGACTGGAATGGAGACGGAATAACCGAAGTTGGAACCTTCATTCCATCGACGTCCACCTGGTATTTGGACTTGAGTGGCAATGGATATTGGGGTGGTGTTCCACCCGATGCGAATGCGGTATTCGGATATAACGGGAGCGCCCCTCTTTCTGGAAAGTGGTAGGACTTTTAGCTGAATAATTAACAGGGCTCCACTTCATCGACGAGTGGGGCCCTAATTCGTTGGATACCTGGGAGTCTCCTAGCTTCGACTGCAAAACGCGGAGTTAGAGGGTGTCACCTGACTCCGAGCAGGTTGACCTCCGCGATCGAAGTCCACGGGTTGCCATTTACTTCGGAGAGAGCACGAATTCGTACGAATTGTCCCGCTTTCGCTGCGAACGAAACTTCCATTTCTTTCGCCTTCCCGGACGCATCGAAGGAGTAGGTGAAGTTTGGCTGGGCGACCGGAGTTCCCCAATTGACTCCGTCCATGCTCACGTAGAATTCGGCTGTTTTGATGTTTCCATTCAGCCATTGGTCCTGGCGCGGGAGATATCTTAGCGAGGAGAGAATATAGGCGCTCCCCAGGTCGATCTGGATTTCGTGCGGAAGCGGCGCTGCCGTGCTTCCCCAGGGTGACCACTGGGTCATCCAGAAGGTGGCGGGGTTACCATCGAAGGCGTTCCTTGCTGTCCCGTTCTCTCCTGCGGTCTCCTGACTGTCCGCGTATTTCAGTGTCCAGCCGGACTGCGAGACCAGAGAAGCCTGAATAGCTGTTGGTTCAATTCGAATCGCACTGACTTTCGCGTTATCTACGACTGTAATGAAATCGATCTTGATCAAGCCAGTCGTGACGTTCACCGGCACTACGACGTCGTATGCGGCGTTTCGCCCGGCTTTTGCGAAAATATCCAGATTGGTAATGACCCGCGTTCCATTGAGATTCACGTTGAAAACGCGCTGTCCTGCTGCGGACCAATAGTTTTCAGCGAATTTAAGAGTCACTCTGTAATTCCCATTTGAAGTCGGGACACTGTAGGAAAAAGTCCCGTACCGCTCGCCCTGATAAAGATAATCATCCACAGTTCCGGCGATCGCGGAGGAAACCCTCGCGGTATTGCCCCCGCTGTAGTTCGCGTCAGCTCGATAGCTCACGCCTGAGGAATCCGTGAAAGCCGATCCCGCAGCGACGGCTGCAAAAGTAACCGGGAGTACTGGTTCAATTCGAATCGCGCCTACTTTCGCGTTGTCAACGACCGTAATGAAATCGATTTTGATCAAGCCGGTCGTGACGTTCACCGGAACGACGACGTCGTACGCGGCGTTTCGTCCGGCTTTTGCGAAAATGTCCAGATTAGTAATGACTCTCGTCCCATTGATATTCACGTTGAAAACCCGTCGTCCTGTCGCCGTCCAATAGTTTTCAGCGAATTTCAGAGTCACCCTGTAAGATCCGTTTGATGCCGGAATACTGTACGAGAAGTTCCCGTACCGTTCACCTTGATAGAGGTAATCGTCCACTGTTCCTGCGATCGCGGCCGTGCCACGAGCCGTACGTCCTCCGCTGTAGTTCGCGTCAGCCTGGTAGTTTGTGCCCGAAGAATCCGTGAAATTTGACCCGGCAGCAACGAAGGCCAACGTGCTTGGAATGACTGGTGGCGGAGTCGGAGTCGGTGTCGGAGTCGGAGTCGGAGTCGGAGTCGGAGTCGGAGTCGGAGTCGGAGTCGGTGTCGGAGTCGGTGTCGGAGTCGGTGTCGGAGTCGGAGTCGGTGTCGGAGTCGGTGTCGGTGCAACCGGCACTCCAAAAGCATTGATCTCCGCAATCGACGTCCACGGATTACCGTTTACTTCAGTAAGAGCCCGGATGCGTATCATTCGTCCCAGAGTGGCAGGGAAGATGACGTCCATCTCCTTCGCCTTGCCGTTTGAATCGAAGCTGTATGTGAAACTGGGCTGCGCAACCGGCGCTCCCCAGTTCACTCCATCTTCACTCACGTAAATTTCGGCTGTTTGAATATTCCCATTCAGCCATTCATCCTGGCGCGGGAGGTATCGCACTCTCGTCAGGGTGTAGCGGTTCCCGAGGTCGATTTGAATTTCGTGCGGAAGCGGCGCTGCCGTGCTTCCCCAAGGTGACCACTGGGTCATCCAGAAAGTGGCGGGGTTGCCGTCGAAGGCGTTCTGTGCGACCCCGTTTTCGCCGGCGGTCTCCTGACTGTCCACATATCTCAGGGTCCAGCCGGAATGCGGGATGATTGGATCGGTTGGCGTTGGACTCGGAGTTGGAGTTGGAGTTGCCGACACGAATTCATACGCGCCGATGTCGTAGGCGGAGCCTTGAGGCCTTGCATTCCCTGCCGCATCCACAGTGACACTGGAGACCGTGGCTCCCTTATCGATCGCAGCGCTGCCACTGGCCAACGTGTAAATACGACCGCTTCGATTCGTAAACTTCGGATCGCCGGTTTGGGCGGCCGATCCCATCGTTCCGTTAGAGCTATTGGCGTAAAAGAGGTTGTTCGTCGCGGAACGCAAGCTGCTTCCGGATTCCAGCACCAAGCCGCGGCTACTATTCGTAATAATATTGTTGGTCACTGTCGTGTTTGCCGATCCAGTACTGGTTCCGCCATTCGCTAACAAAATCGCGCCCCAGCTGCCCGGGACATCAAAAGTATTATTGTAGACGTAGTTACCCCAAGACATGTTTACGAGAGCGCCCGTGAGTGAGGCGTTGTAAACGATATTGTTTCTTAGGACGTTGTTCGTCACATAAGGGATTTTGCCCAGAATCAGATTGTTTGGGTCTTGAACTTGAAAATTATGGATTCCGAAGCCGTAGGTCCCCTGTCCGTCTTTTGTATAATTGATAATGGTCATGCCGTGGAGGACATTGTAGATAGTATTGTTTTCGCAAATGCAGTTCATCCCATTTTCGAATTGCATGCCCATGCTGTTGTTGCCGTCTCCGTCATGGATGACGTTATTGGCGATCACCGAGTTATATACGGGCAACCAGGCACCATCGAAGTCGATGGCCGCTGGGTTAGCACCAGCTCCCCAATGTGAAATGTCATTATACGAAACGGTGATTTCATAGGTATTGGACATGCTCCAAACACCTCTGTCCCTGTACCGGGTGATGGTGTTCTGAGTGTAGAGGTTCTTGTGGCTGACTACGGTGAAATCAAAAATGCCGTTTTTGAAGGCATTATTACCATTCAGTTTGCAATTCCGTACGATGTTGTTGTGACCCTGAAAGCCGATCGAGCCCGTGATTGTGCAGTTTTGGACGATGAAACCATTGTGTCCGTTTGAATCATCGTCAACCGCAGCGGCGGAATCGACCGGATATCCATATCCCCACCATCCCGGGCCGCCGACGCCGAGGTCTATGGAGTAATCAGAATTCCCGACGTAATTTCCGACGTAATTGGAAATGAAAGTGATCCCATCAATCGTGTAATACCCGATGACCGCATTCAGCCTGATCGCTCTTTGATTACCGGAGTTCACGGTAACACTGGCTCCGGCATAGTTCTTCAATGTGATTCTGGCCGTTCTTGTGCCGGAGGTCATCAGCACAAGACCTTCATAGTACGTCCCGGCCATGATGTTCACGGTATCCCCGGGCCTAACCGAATTCAGGCTTCGCTGAATGGTTCTAAATGGAGCGGAGGTGCTTGTTCCGACGTTAGAGTCATTTCCCGATGGTGATACATAATAGGAGGCGGCCCAAGCCGCTGAGGTGCCGAGAGGCGGCACCAGAAAAATTAGACACAAGAACAACGCAATCCTACCCAAATTAATCGTCATGAGCATGTCCCCCGACATTTAAGCTATAAGTCAGGTTAACATCTCCATGTTCCTAAAAAAATGTGTCATTTTGGACACGGGTACACGCCGGAATTACAAGCCTGATATTTGGCCGCAGATTTTATGGACGGTTTTTCGTGACTGATCCTCGAAACCGTATTCTGAGATCCTCCGAAGTAAGCGCATAGGTCAGAAGGTCGCGCCATTTTCCGCGAAGAAGACAGCTCGTTTCTTTCGGCCCTCGAAGCGCATTCCAAGCGACTTCGCGAGGGCGATCGAGCGTTCATTTTGCGGTTCAATCCCCGCCTCGAGTCGATGGAGTTTGAGGTCACAAAATCCGAGTTTCAATGCGGCTTTGACGGCCTCTTTGCCGTATCCGTTGCCCCAGAAGGCGCTGTCGATTCTGTATCCGAGATAAGCGCTGTGAGAAAGGGATCTGTATACTTCCATAATGGCTATAAACCCGATCAGTTCGCCACTGTCTCGAAGAAATACTCCGAAGGTGTAAGTGAAATCCCGCCTTTCATCGCTGCGGAGTTTCTTAAAAAATTTACGAAACGCGCTCAATGAGGCATCGCTTGGTTTCTTTATTATTCGGTCCCAACGATTTTTTGCGCGTTGGGTGCGTAGCTTATATTCTTTCCACACGCCGTAATCGGACACTCTGAAGGTACGGAGTTCCAGTCGTTTCGTCCTCTTGGTTGGGTCTTTTGGGAGCTTCATCATCGCAGTATGCCGAAGGGGATGTGAACAGTCAAAACGTCGGCGGCGAGTTGAATTCGGGTGAGGCGGGGAGCTTGTGACTACGAATCGACGTCTAAGCGTCAATCTGGCAGCAGGTTACATTTTTATGGTTTTTTGACTAGACTCTCCCCATGGGGGAGGGGCGATCCTACCGAAAAGAATTTGATTCGAAATCGTGCACGGTCAAATCATTGGAAGGCGGAACCTTCCTGACGCTGATTCACAAAGGCCCTTACGAGAGCATAGGCAGATCTTATGAGAAGATTCTGTTTTACTTGAACAGCAAAGGCTACAAGGCGAAATTGCCCGTTCGCGAGGTCTACCTGAAAGGGCCGGGAATGATCTTCAAGGGAAACCCGAAGAACTATCTGACTGAAATCCAGATTCAAATTGCAGTTCCTATGAGTACATGAATGCCACTAGTACCGCGTAATTTCGAGTTTTCCGCGCGTCATTCAACGCGGCGATATAGTTTTTTCGGCGGTCCCTTGGCGTGTATTTCAGCGCAGCTCCCCAGGTTGGAACAGTCCAGCCATGTTTTTCACAAAAATGCTCGACTATGATTCTTCCAAACCTGCTGTTCCCATTCGCAAAGGGATGAATGGTTTCGATCTGCTCGTGGAATCGTGCAGCTATTTCCTGTTCCGAAAAGGATTTCTCTTTCAGCCAATATGGCAAGGTCGCCTTCGAGTTGCCGTAGACCTGTCCAAATTTGGTAGGGTTCGTGAAAATCCGGATTGTTCAGCTCGTGAGTGCGAACTTGACCAGCCCATTCCCAAACATCGGAAAAGAGCTTCTTATGTAATTTGAGCCAAAAGGTATACGTCGTTCCGGGGTCATTCTGCTTTGCCAGCCACGCAAGTCCTTCGGCAATATTCTGTTCCTCGTATTCGTCGAGTTCTCCCATTGTCTGGATGTGTTTTGGTTTAAGTCCCTTGTGAAGTTCGGTGGGAAGGGGAGTTTGACCGTCTCGGTCTTTGAACTGGAAGTTACTCACCAGACATCGCCTTTCTCCAGGAGCTTACTGGCCAGCAGTTCTACCCGTTCCTCCAACGATTGCTCGACGCGCTGATCTTCCAAGGTCATGTGCACGTCTGCGGACGCCAATGTGCGCTTCGCCTTCGCCCGTGCCGCTTGTTTCAGCAACTCGTCGATGTCAGTCTTCGGGACGAATGCATAGACGAACTCGCATTCCATGGCATTGGCCATTTTCTTGAGGGTCGCAATAGAGGCTGTGCCAGCAGCCTCGCGAATCCACCCAGGCCGGCCGGGAATCGATGTTCCATTATGCTGCGCGCCTGAGGACGGTCTGATTCCTGCTTCATTGAGGAAATCCAGACGAGGACCTTATGAAACAGATTACGCCCTACCTGATGTTCAAGCGAGATGCTGAAGCGGCAGCCGAGTTCTACGTCTCTGTGTTTCCGAATTCAAAAATCATCAAGAAGACGTATTGGAGTGAGCTCGAGATCGACGACATGAAAAAGAAGGGGTTTCCCGAAGATCAGCTGCCAGGCGCGGCCGGTTCCGTCAAGACGGTCTCTATCGAAATCAACGGCCAAAGATTCGAGGCATGCAACGGAGGGAGCCCGTTTGAGTTTTCGATGGGAGTTTCGTTCTTCACGAATTGCGAAACGCAGGAAGAGATCGACAATTATACCGAAGCGCTCCTCAGTGACGGCGGCGAGCAGTTCGACTGCGGGTGGGTGAAGGACCGCTTTGGGCTTTTCTGGCAAGTCGCGCCGGCATTTATGGTCGATGTGATGAATGGACCAGATAGTGAGCTGGCGGCACGGGTGTCAGTGGCGCTTTTTCAGATGAAGAAAATCGACATCGCCAAGCTTAAGGCGGTAGCTGGATTAGCTCCGAGAGAGGCGGAAAGTTCTGCGGCTTGATGAGATGGTGTTGAGCAATCCAACGATTGTTCCATCGACTTGAATTTACGACAGGCCGCCGTCTAAATTAAGTCGGCGGTTATTCCGAAACTATAGATGTGAAACCATGGCACGGTTGCGTCAAATGTTTGACCATCCTTTTTGTATTTTTAGGTGCTCAATCGTCCGGTGCCGCGAGCGCCGAGGCTCCGATGCCGCTCCCGAAACTGAACCCGAAGAAATTCACGGTCTGTACCGCGACGATAAACTCGACTGAGGAAAAGGACGCTTTCCAGAAGGCGCTTAACCCTAACGAATTCGAGTTTATTGAATTAACGACCTTGGGAAAGAATCCCACGAGTAGTGCGAAGCCTGACTACCAGGAAAGCGAGGCTTGGATCGATCGAGCCTGTCAAAGTGGAATCCGTTGCGATCTGGTAATCATCTCCGGGCATTTTGGTGGGACTTTTTTTGGTTCTTCGGGTTATCGTCTTCCGCTTAACAAACTCGAGAGCCATAGCTGCGCCAATGACTGTACCGGAATCTTGTCGCATCCAAGAGAGGTATTTCTATTTGGCTGTAATACGCTCGCGACGAAATCAAAAGATCATCGCACCCCGGAAGAGTACGTTCAGGTACTCGTGAATGATGGTTTCTCTCGCTCAGAAGCAGAGCGCATGGCCGAAGGGCGGTATGGGGCATTTGGACCAGAAAACCGTGATCGCATGAAGCGGGCTTTCCAAAAAGTGCCTCACCTCCTTGGCTTCGATTCAGTGGGACCATCTGGGAAGACGGCTCTTCCGATGGTTCAAAAATATCTCGAAGCCATCCCGAATTATGCTGAGCATCTGGAGAAGGACGCGACTGCTCAGTTGGTTTCCGGAGTGATATCTCTCAATCGTTATTGGGAAACCGCCATGGTGGGTTCGGCATTTGCGCAATGCTCTGGTCTTTTGCCGACCGACCCCTCATATAACGACCAGTCGCGAATTTGCGCGCTTTACAACGTTTCCAGCCCAGTATCGGACCGGATAAAAATCGCAAGGGACATGCTTAAAAGTGATCGGTGGATGTCCTTTTTACCGTCTGTGGAAAGCTTCCTTACTCAGTATGCATCGAATGATCTCGACGAGGCGGGAAAAGCCGCGTTATCAGATCTGCAGAACGACGCCGAGCTCAAGAGCAAGGTACTTTCAGCAATCGAAAAGCTTCGGGCCCCCGTTCTTAAGCTCGAATGGACTGGTTTTGCCCATCGCATGAAATGGATCGAGGATGAAAGATTCAACGAAACAGCGCGACGAGCCGTCTTGAACACGCTCAAGCCTCCGATCAGCCGAGGAACGGCGGACATTCTTTGTAGCTTCCCCAGGGGAATAAAAGAAGCCGCGAAGATCACTCCTGTTGATATTAACGAAACGCTGTACCGTTCTCATAATGGGTTGGCGGCAATTTCGTGCCTGAAACTTGGATCGCACTATATCGATGTGAGAAAAAAAATCCAGCAGAACATCACGGGAAACGCGCCACTAAAGGGTGACGCCCTGATGTACGCTCTTGTAGTTATTTCTGAACCTTTGCCGAATTCAGACCCGGATTTGGAGATTAAAATCGAAAAACAGATTCTTAAAGTGCTGAAAAATAGAGCGGCAAAGAAGGAGTTGCGACAAATTGCATACTGGGCTTTAAGAGGAACAGGGATGAGGACCCAAGGCGCTATACAGATGGCCTCCGATGCAGCCCTTCACTCGAAAGAGATAAACATCCGTAACATAGCAATTGCCGCACTGGCGGACTCGAAGACCCTATCGCAGGCAACTGTTACTGCGCTAGAAGCGCTGCTTTTTGATCCGAATGACAGTATTCGAAATAGTGCTGCTCAAATATTTAGCAAGCATCCTGCTTCGAGAAAGACTGTGCTACGGGTTCTTGAGCGCTGGTTTGACCCCGCAACGCAGAACGCTTGCTACGAGTGCAGCTGGGTACTGCAAGCGTTCAAGAATCCAAGGCCCGACGATCTGATTCGCCTGGCGGCATTGCTGGATCGACCGGGATTTACAAACGGTTATAGTATAGGGGCTTTCCTGAAGCAGCAGGAGTCTATTCCGGATGTACTACTTGGAAAGCTCGTTACCACTGCCCTTGACCCGACCAGGTATTATCAAGGGGCGTGGCAGGTTGTAGATATATTGAAGCGACCTGAAGTTGCCGCACGTCTCCTGTTGGATCCTCAAATCAAGAAACTTTTGATCAATGCGCCAGAGCAGAGCTATTGGGCGGCAGAGGTGCTTGCCAATACTCGCTCGGTAGACCCAGAGATTCAGGCTGCTTTAGCTGCCAAAGCAGACTATGGAAATGTGGATAAATCAAAGCTGGTTACGCAAGTACTGATTGATGCACCCCAGATTGCCCCCGAGGCAGAAAGGGTCCTTGCAGACGCACTTTCCAGGACCTGGTGGCCCCATGATTACGGTTGCTGGAAGATACTGGAAGAGAAAGGGGTCAAGGACGTCGAGGCCCAGAAAATTATCGCCAAATGGATTAACCGCTGTATCGGGGATCCATGTGATCGTGCTGAAGCACTCCTCAAGAAATCAAATCCAACAGATTCCGAGGTTCTTCAACTGCTAGAGACAAGAGTTCGATAGCGAGTCAGGAATTATCGTGAGAGGTTCACGCGCGCTCTTGATCGCTACTCGAGCGGCGTAATTTCATCGCCAATCTGAAAGAAGTACGGCTTATCTTGCTGCTCACAAGGCTCGATAACATTTGAACGCTTGTCTTTTTGCTGAAGGTGAACCGAACAAGCCCAGTGGAGACGTAATAGTTTGAGCCGTCTTTCTGATAAGTGTATTGACCGAACTGAACGAGACTTCCTCTTGTTGTACCAACATTGAAAATATCAATGTCAGAGTACGATTCGTGTTTGCCAGGAGTGTACCCAGGGGCTGAATCTACGAGCTCCCAGTTTTGCACGGACGAAGCTTTAAAGGCGGCGGTGCCCCAAGCGTAGCCGTAGTTCTTGGCAGGATCGTCAAATAGCTCAGTGGTGTAGCTGTAATTGAGGGTAAGACTGTTCAGCCGTTCTGTGTAAAGGTGTTCGTGGGTTTCGCTGGTTTCCGCGGAAACTGGAATAGCTTCGAACTCCCGTTGTGTCGAAATCTTCAACAATGGTTCACAAGACTTTCCCGATCAGGCTGTCGTGGGTATATCGAATGGAAAAGTGATCGGCCCCGTCGGTCCCAGTTCCTCGTTTGTAAATCCGGCCATTATTGGAATCGCCAACCTTGTGGGAGGCACAATACAAACCTCAAATGGCCGAACTATATCAACTGTTTTTCAAAATTCCTTGCAGGATTGTGCCCGCTGAATTCTGATGAGAGGCGGCCTCAAGAACGCCTGACCTATCTATTGAATTTAAGCGAGATTTTTAATCTTGAAAAAGAAAAAACTCGGAAAGCACTGTAAGATAGTCCTATGGCGTACAGCTTTATGGGGCTCGACGAGGGCGTATCGAAGATTCTCGGTGAGGCAGGTTTTCATCTTTCTCGGCAAGGGGCCATTTCACTGGTGAGTGGTGTTCCTGTTTTGATTCGTCTCGGCGCAGAAAAGAGCTTGTTTGTTCTTGGTCTTTCAAATGCCGACGGCAGTCTAGTGATTGAGTCGCTGAAGATCAGTGGCCTATCAATCGAAGATAAGAAAGTAAACGTCGCGTCCGATCATGTGAGTGTGCCATTGGGTGGGCGGATATTGAGGAAATCAGCAGGAGAGGACGCTCGGAAGTTGCTGACTTTTCTTGAGAGGATGTTACCTGGAATAGTTGATCGGGCATCAGCGTCATGTAGCTACTGTGAATCCAATGAAGCTTCTGTTGCTGTTATCCACGATGGAAAGCCCCGGGCGGCGTGTAGAAAGTGCCTAGAGTATCCCGATGTAGCGAATCTCGTCGAACGAGGTATTTCCTTCGAGGAATACCGGACCGGGCTCGCTAGGTTTTCAAAAAATCAGAGAATTCAGTTCGCTGTGATTCCCTTTCTGTTTTTGCCGATGTTGATCTCTTTGAAGGTGCTATCTCGGTATCCCGAATGGAACGTTCTGGATCGGGGCAAGTTCAGCTGGTTTGTGCTTATCGCACATGTGCTAGCTACATGCGTTCTAATTGTCGTTTTTAAAATAATTCCGAGAGTAGACGAAATATTTTCTACAGGCAGCATGCCTGGTTTTGAAAAGTGGGCGAAGTGGTTCTTTGCGATTTTGATCCCGATGATGACAGTAGACCCGCTTGCCTATTGGGGCCCAGTCTTCTTGAATAGCCACCTCGATCGTACGATGGGGACTTACTACATCTGCGAGGTCGTTCCAAGGATCGGATATCCAGGGAATGACCTTCGCTGTGATGGCATTGCGGATACGGTGCGAGTCCCTCATGGCAAGGTTTACTCGGAAGCAATTGATATGCGACACCCGGGAACTCGCGTTCGGATACTCGTGAAAGATGGTTGGTTGAAGGCAAGGTGGGTTGCGCACGTGAAAAAGGTTCTTTAAACCGTCTAGTTGAAGCGGAAAGCTGCTTGTAAGAATGTTGTCACAAATGTCATATTTGTGGCGATGCTGACGTATCTTGATGCCCTCAACAAGGTAAATGATCCGGGCGCTTGGGTAAGCGAAGAGTCGCTACCTTGTTTTTACTCGGATACGTAGGTGATAGTGCTTGCCGTCAAATTCGATCCCGCCCTTTAGTTTCCTATTCAGTCGGGAAATCATTCTGTGAAAGCGGTTGTCTAGAAGTTGTGTTTCACCTTGGGAAGGCCATAACGCCTCTATGAGCAGCTGTTTACTGGATCTTTCCTGCATCAATAACTTTAATAATCGAGCTTCCAGGCTAGAAGGTTTGAGCACGAACCTGGAACTTCCGTCAGGTGATTCAATGCGACCTGTGGAAAAATTCCAATCCCATAACTGCTGATCGGATGCGGTTATGTTAGTCGTTTGCGATTGCTCCAGCTTCTCGAATTTTTCCTTCCATCCACCGGGAACTACTGCAAAACGTTTTTGATCCGGAAGCGGACCCCCAAGTCGCCATCGTACGTAGGCTAAAGGAAATTCAATCCGAGCATCCACTGGCTCTATCACGTATTCCATAAACGACCGGCCTCGAAATGAATCATTCAGGTCCAGGGAGATGTCTGCCGCGTGAAGCAGTGCGAGGTGATAATCTGAGGTGGGTCCAAAGACCTCAAAAATCGCAATCGCTTTGGATATTTCCTCGAGTGAGGCATGTAGCCGGTTCAGGTCTTCAAAAGCATGAGCCTTCTGGCGATGAATCATCGCTTGGACCTGAAGGCACTTTCTGTCATCGATGTGCAGCCTGACTTTGCCTTCGAGTTCTCGTAAGGCGTCGAGCTGCTTTAGCGGGGCAAGTTGAGTAGGTCCGCTAACTTCCCCAATAATGGCATTGAATGAGGAAACGTATTCGCGATCGTACATTCTCAGGCGGCCGAACACTTGTTCTGCTTTGCGAAAATGAGTAATGCCGGATTTAAAGTTCTTTAAGTGGTATTCCCAGTGGCCGCGGACTAATGAGCGTTCCGCTTCGAGCCACGAATTTTCTGGAATCGGAAGAGTAATCCAGGAGGTGTCTTCGCCTGGATCGCCTCGTTTGATGGCGAGGCGAACAGCAACGAGTCTTCGTATGCTCTCTGCATCCGGGTGTGTCGTGCCTTTCCGAAGTTCATTGATCCCGCGGGCTGTGTCTTCATAGCGACCTTGGACGATCATCTCGACGAGAGAATAATAGACTGCCCGTAGCTCCTGCCCGCGAGTAACTGGATTAGTTTTTGATTCTAGTTTGGAACGAACGCGATTCAAAATCTTCCCCTGCTAGAGCACACCTGGGCTCTACTGTCCGTATCGGTAGAATTCTCTTTAATTGTTAGGAGTTAGATAAAGATTCTCTTTCAGCTTGGGCCTTATGGTCTTCTAACCGGTTTCAGTAATGTTTTCGGTAAAGGGTTGAATAATTCAAAGATTTAGTCCGAAAAGAGAGTGATGCGATTCCGTGTAGTGCTTTTGCATGACACCCTGATTTTCTCTCTCATACTGACGGCATTTGGAAACCCCTGTTTTTCGGATTCCAGGGGTGATGCTGCGGCATGCGTAATCTCCAATGGGCAAACGGACCTCGTGAAATGGGTGGAATCGGTCTCCGGTAATTTGCCCCAAAGTGATCAGTGTGAAGTCGTAGAAGTCCTGAGTGCTCGAACTATTGCGGGCATGAAATTTAACACGAGCGGTCAGGGGGCAACATTTCGATCGGTCGGTGAGCCAGGCAAGACTTTTATTCTCACGGCTTCACATGTTGTTTCTGGCGCTGAATCGGTTGAGCTGAGATGTGGAGAGAAAGTTTATCGCGCAAAAGTCCGTGGCAGCAGTCCGACCAGGGATTTGGCTGTCTTAGAGGTTGAGGGCGAGCCTGCAAAGGACTTACGTGCGCTCTTCGTTTGGGACAGGCAAGCGCTGCCTATTCCAGAGATTTTGCACAAACTTCAAGTCAGTGATCGGGATTTTTTGCATAAAGGCAGCTATTTTCTCCAGACCTCGTCTGATGCTGTTAATCCGGAGGCGCTTCGCGTAGCGAAGTTAACAAAGGACGGACTTCGACTGGTTCCTAATCGAGTCCCAGTTCAAGTCGAAGTAATTCCGAATCCTGCTGAACATCCATTAGTCGGAAGTGTAAATGCCCTTTCATTGAAGCGACAGGGTGTGCGGCCAGGAATGAGCGGAAGCCCGATAATCTACTCTGTCATTGATCCGATTCAGCGGAAATCGGAAGGGGCGCAGCCTGAACAGCATTTTCTCGCAGGCATTCTAGTAAAGACTTTTGTCAACGAGACCGAGGCCGTGGCTATTCCTATTGAAACTATTAACGAGACACTCCCATCGCTTATGAAAGGAGTAGATCCGGCACGTTCTAGCGACTCGCCCTTTTATTATGAGAAGAAGGTCAGCTTTGGATCAGAAGGTCTGATTGAAACACCAGAGATCACATTCCGCACGGAGCACGGGGAAGAGAAAATACAGGCGGTTTGCCCAGGTCCATTTTCTAATTCGTCCTCGGGTTTAAAGATTACCGCTAATGTAGGCAAAGGCGGCTCCGGCGATTCTGGCAAGGGCGGCTCCGGTGATTCCGGCAGTTCCCGCAAAGCCCCGCGCGAGTCGAAGAGTCTGGCCAAAGATGGATTCTATAATTCTAGCATTTACTCCCTTTACCGCGACCACTTGGGCTGTAAGGAATACGGACTGCGCGACTCTTTCGGAAATGTTTTTACCGCGATCAGAAAAGAGGGCGGCGGGGTCGTAAGGGTGGAGTCGATTGAAGATGTTTCAGATTTTATTCAGAAGTACGGAAATAGATTTCCAGAATACCTGAGGACCAATGGTCTGAAGGCTACCGATGGGGATGAGGCTTATCGTCGCTTCTGCAGTGATCCGAAATTATTCAGTCGCCAGGGGCACCCTCGTCAAGTTCGAATGGAAAGAAGGGATTTTGACCCCTACAATGAAGATACCGCTCATTTCATGTCCGCAAGTGAGTTGGATAACGGAGACGAAATTTGGGGGATAAAGTTTAACGTAGAATGCAATGCGGGGTCGAAGACTGTCCGGGTTAAAGCTGAGAAGGATGGGGTCGCACTTGATTTGAAATTCAAGCCGAACTCATGGAGCGGGACTGTCGAGTTTAGGGGATGCAAGTCCAAGATTTCCAATGAGTCAAAATCTTTGTGGTTCGCAGCCCATAAAGATGAGTATCTCGACTTTCAGGTTTCACTATCTCCTGGCGAGGACTTTTTAGATTTCAATATTTTCTCTGCCAGCTCTAAGTGTCTGCGCGGACACGATACGCGAACTCATGTCACTGGACTTCCTCCGAAGGATGGAAAAGCTGGGCCAGTGTGGTTGAATAAACTGAGATTGAAGTTACCTCTCGAAGGTCAGAGGCAGCGAACGAACGAGAGAGAGCTGACGCTAGAGCAGGAAAAAGAGGAAAAAGCGCTTATCAGTTCAGACGAGATCTTGATGAAGCAAGCTCGGCGGGATCTGATTGGCAACCCAGATGCTGTTAAGGAGGCTATTCGGATCTTCCATCAGCGTGAACTCGCGGAGCTGAAGAAACCAAGAGTGGGTGGGGTCACTTATTGGCATCGAATCGATCTACTCCGGATGAATATCGGATATTTGAGAAGCAGGCTCAATCAAAAAGAAATCCATTAATTTCAACAAACCACGAAACGTCAGAGCATGTCAGCAGTAATAGAATGCCCAGCGTAATACTCTCTATTTAATAGCGGCACATGAGCCGCACGGTGCAACGCAGATTGTCGCCGAAAATCGTAGTCTTGGAGGGTGCGATGAAAAAGATGGCATTGGTTTTAATAGTGGCTTCAATCACCTGCTCTGCAAACCCTGCTCACGCAATGGGCAAGAAGCGGGTGAGCGCGGTTGATCCATTGTGTGGTGCGGAGCTGAGTCTGAATAGGCAACTCGGGAATGACACTCTTCTTACGGTTACCGGGTCAGAGATTAACGACGCCTTTGCACAGCCGCAAACAAAAAGCGTGGTCGTCCATGTGGCGATTGGTGGCGGCGAAACCTGGGGAAAACGTCCGAGAAACGACGTCCTGATGACTGGAAGGATCTGTGATAAATCGAAGCCTCAGCAATACATCGCCACGACAGATTCGTGGTTTAACGAGCGCATAAGAACGTATGTCGCGAATAAATATGCTTCAGACAATGGCCTCGATTCAGGTGCAGTAGACTGCAGGTTGTCGAGCTCCAATCAGCAAGTGACTTGGTCTCAGTACAGGGTTTCCACAAAAAAGGAACGCAATATAGGGACCGGATTCTCAGAATACTGGCGGGAGGCTGACTCCTGCTATCAAATCCAATATAATTTTGAAAACGCTTCATTGAGGTATCGGTGTTTCCGAGTCGAACCGCGACCGCTCGAGGATGTTCGTAAGGACTTCTGTGCCACGAGTCTGAGATGCGAAATGGCGCAGTCCAATGACCTCATTAAGTCGCAAATTAGAACAGAGCGTGCAGCATATTGTTCCGGTAATCTTCAGGCTGTGTTGGTTGGAGGGGACGATTCCGGAAATTCCGATTCAGCGATAAGCTCCAATGCGAAGAAAGTGGCTGAGGCACCAGTGTCAGAGGCTGATGCCGCCGAGGACCAGAGCCGAGCCGCGGCAGCTAAGTAATTCTTCTCCAAGAGTGCATTACTACAAGAGTCTGTAACAGGGGTGATTTAGGGTGATGAAGCCGCCTGATCTCCACGAACCCCTTCTTCCCAGGTGTTGCTATTGTTAGAAACCAAAATGGCACAGGGCCGGAGCCCTGAGCCATTTTGGTTTGGTGGACACGCTGGGAGTCGCCTTCGCTCGTTCGCGCCGCCGCTCTCGCGCCTTCACGCTCACTTCGCTCGGCCCGCCTCACTCGCTAGAAAAGCCGTCCAGGCTTTTCTCCCCGCGCCAAACGCTCCTTAGGTCGCGTCTGTCGCGGGTCGCTCCTTCGGTTCGACTCCCACGGCGCAAGTGATTGCGCTCGCGCGCTTTCGTCTCCACATGTCGTACAAACGCAAACGGCGCCGACCCGGTTTATGGGTTCGGCGCCGTTCGGCAGATCTAAATTTGGTGGAGTCCCGGCTATCGTGGGCGAACACTTCCTAACCGTAACCCGAGCATACCCGATGAAGGGGCGAAGGGAGCGGATCGTAATTGATCCCGCGGAGCTGGCAAAACTACGCAGGTCAGGGGAGTGGACGATTGAGCGGCTGGCGGCCCGCTTTGGGGTGGGGACGACGGCGCTCAAGAAATAATTGCGGGGGTTGGGCTGAGAATCAGTCCGGCCCTCCGATGCCGATGATTTGTTTTCGTGGCGTGGAACGTTCCGCTACGAGTGCTCTGATGGCATCGAATACGGCCTTGAACTGGTGATCGTATTTCTTTTCCAGATTGTTGAGCTTTTGCGCGAGGTCTTTATGCGACAGGAGAATGTCCCGAAGTTTCACGAAAGTTCGCATGATCTGGATGTTGACCACGATAGCTCGATCACTTCGCAGGACACCAGAAAGCATGGCGATACCCTCCTGCGTGAATGCATAGGGAAGCGTTCGTCGTCCACCACGGCCTGGTGTTTTTGATATTCCAATTTGGAATGTCAAAGATTGGGCCTCGGTTTCGGTGAGGCAAAACATGAAATCCTCAGGAAACCGCTTCATATTTCGCTGGACGGCTTTGTTTAAGTTGAAGGTAGTCACTCCGTATAGGACCGCTAGGTCGGTATCAAGCATGACCTTCTTGCCACGGATCAGGTAGATTCGATTTTCAATTAACAGGTGCGTATTGAGGGAGGGTGTCATGGCCTATTTCAGTGCAGGGGCAGTGCCCGGAACTATTGGATAAATGGAAATGGTGCCATTGAAACTCGGATCCAGTGTCGTGTTATCAGATCTGGGTCGGGACGAAGTTCAGTCGGGCCTGCGCAGACCCGACTGGTTGCTATCGGGGGGGCGCCCCACGGCGCAAGTGATTGCACTCGCGCGCTTTCGTCTCCACATGTCGTGCAAACGCAAACGGCGCCGATCCGGTTTATGGGTTCGGCGCCGTTCGGCAGATCTAAAAATGGTGGAGACGGTGGGAGTCGAACCCACGTCCGAAAGCAATCGGTCGTCAGAATCTACATGTGTAGCCGGTGTTTTGGATTGGGCTCGCGGCGTCCATCGGCAAACTACGCGGGCCCTCCGCAGACTTTTGTTTCGGGCTTTCGGCATCTGCGAGACCGGAAGTCCTAGCCCACTGAATGGCGTCTTATCCGGACCCGTGGGCGAAATCCGGTAAAACGTGTTGCTTAATTAATTAAGCAGCAAGAGCGTAATCGTTCGCGATTACAGTTGCCACTTTTTACGAGGCCTGTGGCACCTCGACATGCATCTGAGACGTCAATACTCCCGTCGAAGCCGGGTCGTCCCCAGTCCTTTGTATATCACAAATCGGACCCGAAGGCTCCGGGGCTTTCGGCCCGTCGCTCTTTTCAGCGTCCCGCGACCGCCGGGACCCCCATATCTAAAGACCGTCTAAGAATTAGACAGCTAGCGTGCGCGTGAAGGCCGTGCGGCCCTTTCACCTAAGGGCGGGCGGATTTTTCAGCGCTAAGGCCCTGAAAATCCGGCGAATAGGTATTCTGCCGCGGGGCATGGCTCTTGCTGTTCCCTCAATCGGACGCCCTGCATTGCTGCTGAAAGGAGCAGGGTCAGCTGATGCGGAATAAAAAGCAAACCCCTTATCTCATTGCCGCCCTTTGCTCGCTCGCGATTTTTTTGCTGGCGGGACTCGGGCTTTCCGCTTGCTCAAAATCGCGGATGAGCGATTCAGAAGTTCTTTCTCGTGCCGTCAGGAAAATGCAAAGCGGAGAGCTGATACGGGCTGTTGAATCGGCATTGGAGTTCGCCTCCCTGGGCGCGAAGGCGCCAACGACGCGGTCAAGAAACGGTGCGCCCGAAAGCGCGGAGAATTCGTCCGTTTCGCCGGCCCTTTCGCCAGCCCTTACACCAGCGCTTCCGATCGAACCGCCTGCCGGAGTCTCGTGCGTTGCCGCGAGTCCGATTCGCGACGGTGCTCCCGAAGAAGAACTGATTCAGGCGCTCCGGGAATTCGCGGCTTGTGCGCGCGATGAGCTGCGAGGGGCGAAACTCCTGGATCAGGCGATTCAGTATTTCCGGGTTTTCAATATGCCCGCCGATCAGCCGGCCTTGTCTTGCCGGAGTGAAGCGGAACTCGAAGCCTTCTTCCAGGCCCGGCGGGCCGAACAGCGACCTGGCGACCGTTTCGAAAGTATAACGGCAAAACCCGGCAGTCTGCGAGCGAGCTACAGCAATGACGAATTGGATGAATTGACTTTTCTGACTGAACGGAGAAGAAGCGCGCTTTTCGACGCTGAATCCCGAATCTTCGCTGAAGTCGCGAAACGGCAGGAGCTTCTGCGGCACTTTGCCGAAACCATTGACCGTTACGAAGTTCTTCTCGCCCTGGCCGAGCACGCGAACGGTGCCGACCCAAATGGGCGCGCGGTCGTCGAGAAGCTTGTCCCGATTCTGAAACGCAGCGGAGTCAAGATACCGAAGCTCGTCGAGTCGTCCTATTACCCGATATACCCGTACGCGATTCTGGCCATCGTCCCGGACCCGGGGCGCGAACTTCTGCAGCTCAATCGACTTGATGAGAATCCGTTTGAAAGAGCGCGGCTCGCCACTATGGAACTCGGCGGCAGGGCGGCCGACGTGAGTTTCTCGCGTTCTCTTTACAGCGTTTGGCGTGACAAGGATAACCCCGAACTGCCCGGGCATCCGGCCGCTCATCCCGACGCCGCGCGGGTGGCCTTTATTGATACGGGCATCGACTACCTGACCTTCCCGGAACTCGGCTATTTTCTCGGAATCGGGGAGGGCCGTTCGCGGGATTTCGCCGATGGCGACCTGAATCCATGGCTTCCTTCGTTCAGGGAGGATTTTCTTCACGGCTCGGGCACTCTGGCGACCTTGCTCACGATCATTTCGCATCATGCGCCTGAGCTTCTGACTGAGCGCAAGCTGGAGACGGATGTCTGGAAAGTTCAGTCGCTCCGACAGCTCCTCTCGGGCGAAGCTCACGACGTGCCGCTCTGGGAGAGTCGTTACGGAGTTCAGGACGCGGTGTTCTCGAGCGCGAACCTGGCTGAAAAAGGGCGTTCGGCCGTCCCGAAAATCGTTTCGGTTTCGGTGAGTTTTGATCTCAGGCGTTTTGCCGAGCGGCTCGGCAGACACAACGTGCTGATGAAAGCGCCCTGGCTTTGGGTGATGGCGGCGGGAAACGCGGGGCTCGACGTGCGCAATGCGCGGGTGCCGGCCTGTTTGAGCGATATGCCGTCGGAGTGGAGGAACGGGAACCGCATCCTCTGCGTCGGTGCACTCGTTCGCGGAATTGTCGATGATAAAATCGCGAGCTACTCGAGCTATGGGGATTTTGTCGACGTTTTTGCCTACGAATCCTATAGCGGCCTCTGCCCGAACGGCACCTCCTGCGCGACCCCTTCGATTTCGGCAGCCGCGGCGATCATTGCCGCGAGCTTTCCGGCGCTTTCGGCGGAACAGATCAGGCGGGTGATCATCGATTCGTCCGGCACCCGTACGCTTCAGGTTGACTTCAAAAAGATCAAAGTGGAACGCACCGTTCGTGTTTTCGATACGCCGACGATGATCGGGCGCGCGCTCCAGAATGCGGCGAAACTCGCGTCAGCCATTGCCCTTGGCCGCGCGGATGGCCGTCCCTGAAACCGATACGCGGTACTGACTCGGCAAGTGAAGCGACGTGAGTTCCACCGAGTAGTTCAGGATCCCGAGCGCCCCTTTGTGGTAGGCCTTGTATCGGAGTTCGCGCTGAAGTGCTTCGACGATTTCCTGGTATTCGGCCGAGCTCTCGGCTTCGACCACTGTGCTTTTGATGGATGCGGTCGCCGTGATTACGTCCACCACCGTGAAGTTTGGATAATCCGGCAGGGTCGAATCAGTCGTCACCGGCATGGATTCGGCCGGGTGCTCCGAGGAGCTTTTCGCTTTCATCATGAATTTCCTGGATTCGGCATGCGTGCTTTCATCCCGGGTGTCCTCGGTCGCGAAGACCGAATCAGAAGGGCCGAACGTGAGCTTGGCTCGTGTGGCTCGAAGCGCCTGGATGAGTAAAACGCCCGCGTACTCGCTGATCCGGGGGATCAGGATTTTTCCGCTCTGAAATTGTGGCTCAAGGTCAACTTCACGAATTCCCATGTTCTCGCGCGAAAGAATGTCGAGGAGCTTTTCGCGTTCTTCGGGCGTGATTTCTCCCGTGATCAGGAGACTGAACGGAAACGCCGCGGCCACCTCGGCTTTAACGGCCGGCGCCTGTTCAGCGTATCTGCGCACCTCGGCCAGCGGGTCGCCCGCGTTCGCGTGCTCGTCGGAGGGCGTGAAGGGGGGCGCGGCCTCGCCGCCGGAAGCCGGAGCGGCTGTCTCGGGTTCGGCCGCGGCCTCGGCCGGCGCGGGCGCGCTTTCGAGATCGGTTTCGCTGTCGGGAATTCCCGGAATCCTCGAAGAAATCGAATGACTGCCCGGATTATCCTGGCTGGCGGCGAAGTCACGGGACAATTCGCCGATCGTCGTGAGATCCTTTGTCTCCATTGCGGAATTGTTCTCGTCGGTCTTCGGCGGTTCAACCTTGGATTCGTCTGACATCACTGAAAGAGTAACATTGGCCGGATCGGAATGCCAATGGACGCGCTACCGAAGGCCTAGGCACCGTGGCATTTCTTGTATTTCTTCCCGCTGCCGCAAGGACAGGGCTCGTTACGGCCGACCTTATCGACGCCGCCCACGACTCCAACGGGTTGCGGCGCCGCCGACATCTGGTTCGGCTGGGCACCGCCCGCGAGACCACCGCCGATCGGTCCTCGTGTCATGGTCATCTGGCGCGGGGCGCGATTGGGCATCGCGAAGGGCAAGGACGCGGGTTGCGGCTGCTGTGCGCGCGGCGCGGGTGCCTGCGGGATCAGTGTGCCGTCATCAGAAAGGTTGTATTGCATCGAGGGGGACGAAAGGTCGAATTCCTCTTCGAGCTCCGCCTCGGCGGGTGCCATTTGAACGGCGAAAAGTTTGCGGACCACATCGCCCGTGATCTGATTCATCATCATCGAAAAAAACCTGAAGCCCTGCTTCTTGTATTCGATGAGCGGGTCCTTCTGCCCGTAGCCCTGCAGACCGATGCCTTCGCGCAGGTGGTCCATCGCGAGGAGGTGATCCTTCCACAGGTGATCGATCGTGGTGAGAAGAATCATCTTTTCGATTTGCCGAACGGTCTCGGTCCCGAGAGCGCGTTCCTTTTCGGAATAGGCCCGTTCAGCGAGCTTCACGATCAGGGCTTTGAGTCCTTTGTCGTTGAATGGATCAATGTCGCGTTCCTCGATCGCCGATGGGAACTGAAGCGTCACTTTGACGGCGTCGTTCAATTCCTTGACGTTCAGCATGGCCTGGCCGTTGGTGCGCTTCAACTTGCCGCCCGGGAAGAAGTCCTCGGCGATCGCACCCGCGAGTTCGTTGACCATCGAGAAAACCATGTCCCGCAGATCGTCGCGCGCGAGCACCTCCTTGCGCCAGGCGTAAACGACCTTGCGCTGCTGATTCATGACGTCGTCGTATTCGAGGAGATGCTTACGAATGTCGTAGTTGTGGCCTTCGACCTTGCGCTGGGCGTTCTCGATCGCCTTCGTGATCCAACGATGTTCGATCGGCATGTCTTCTTCCATGAAGCGACCGATATTGACGCTTCCGAAGATGCGCATCAGATCGTCGTCGAGCGAGAGGTAAAACCGGCTTTCGCCCGGATCGCCTTGCCGGCCCGCGCGTCCGCGAAGCTGGTTATCAATGCGCCGGGATTCGTGACGTTCGGTGCCGAGGATGAAGAGGCCGCCCGAGGCGATCACATCATCGTGTTCCTTCGCGCACTTTTCTTTCCACTTCGCCAGCGCTTCGACATGGGCCTTTTCGTGTTCGGCTTTTTCTTCGGGAGTCGCATCGGATTGGACCGAACCCACTTCAGCCTTGGCGAGGGCTTCAGGATTGCCGCCGAGGAGAATGTCGGTTCCCCGACCGGCCATGTTGGTGGCGATCGTGACGGAACCTTTTCTGCCGGCCTGGGCCACGATATCGGCTTCCCGTTCATGATGTTTCGCGTTCAGAACGTGATGTTTGATGCCTTCGCGCTTCAAAAGGGCTGACAGCTTTTCGGATTTTTCGACCGAAACGGTGCCGACGAGAACGGGCTGGTTCTTCTCCTGGACGCGCTTGATATCGGCTGTAATGGCCTTGAGCTTGCTCGCTTCGGATTTGAAGATCACGTCCGCATGATCGGCGCGGATCATCTCCCGGTTCGTCGGAATGACCGTCACATCGAGCTTGTAAATCTGCCTGAATTCCGTCGCCTCGGTGTCCGCTGTACCCGTCATTCCGGAGAGCTTGTTGTACATACGGAAGTAATTCTGGAACGTGATCGTCGCGAGCGTCTGGTTCTCGTTCTCGATCGTGACGCCTTCCTTGGCCTCGATGGCCTGGTGAAGTCCGTCGGACCAGCGCCGGCCGGGCATCAAACGGCCCGTGAACTCATCGACGATCAGGACTTCGCCGTCTTTGACGACATAGTCGACATCCCGCTTGAAAAGAACCTGAGCCCGAAGCGCCTGGTTGACGTGATGGAGGACCTCGATGTTCGAGGGGTCGTAGAGATTGGCGATGCCGAGCCGCTTTTCCATCTTTTCGACGCCGGCTTCGCTCAGGGAGGCGGTTTTTGATTTCTCATCGATCGTGTAGTCGGCTTCCTTGATCAGGCCTCCATCGGCAATGATCTGACGATCGATTTTGTAATAAAGGTCGGTCGAGTCCTCGGTCGGTCCGCTGATGATGAGCGGGGTACGGGCTTCGTCGATCAGAATCGAGTCGACTTCGTCGACGATCGCGAAATTAAGCTCGCGCTGGACGTAGTCCTCGAGACGAAATTTCATGTTGTCGCGGAGATAATCGAACCCGAATTCGTTGTTCGTCCCGTAGGTGATGTCGCAGCCGTAGTTCTGTTGCCGTTGGACGTCGTTCAGACCGTGGACGATGATCCCGGTCGAGAGTCCGAGAAAGTTGTGGACCTGTCCCATCCAGCTCGCGTCGCGGCGGGCAAGATAATCATTGACGGTGATAACGTGAACGCCTTTGCCGGTCAGAGCATTGAGGTAGCAGGGGAGCGTTGCGACGAGCGTCTTTCCTTCGCCCGTGCGCATTTCAGCGATTCGGCCGCGATGCAACGTGACTCCGCCGATCATCTGGACGTCATAATGTCGTTGGCCGATCGTTCTCCAGGCGGCTTCGCGGACGACGGCGAACGCTTCGGGCAGGATTGCGTCGAGGGTTTCGCCGTTCGCGAGGCGTTGCTTGAACTCGGCCGTCTTGGCCTTGAGTTGCGCATCGGAGAGCGGCTTGATCGACGGCTCAATCTGGTTGATCCGCGCGACGATCGGGTTGATCGATTTCAACTCGCGTTCGTTCTGAGTACCAAAAATTTTCTTCGCAATGTTTTGAAGACGTTGCATAGCTTTTGTGCCTGACTTTAGCTTCGCCGGGCCTAAAATGCCATGGCTAATTCTCTAAAAGATAAGACAAAGGGTCGACCGGGGTGCCGTTAACGCGCACCTCATAGTGAACGTGTGGTCCGGTGGATCTGCCGCTGCTGCCTAGCAGGGCAATCGAGTCGCCGCGACGCACTTTCTGGCCTTTGGTGACCAGGATCTTCTTGTTGTGGCCATACCAGGTTTCGACGCCATAGCCATGATTGATGATGATCGTCTGGCCGTAACCCGCTTTGGAATCGGCGAACGCGATGATCCCGTCCGCCGGCGCTTTGACCGGGGTCCCCGGCCGGTTGGCGATGTCGAGACCTTCGTGCATCTTGACGCGCCCGCCATAAGGCGATCGGCGGACGCCGAATCCCGAAGTAAAGTAACCGACCGCCGGCTTTCGCATGGGAAGAGCGGCGAGAAAAGCTTTTTGATCAGCAAGTAATTCGTATTGATCCTGGAGCAGCTGTTCGACGTAGAGCGTTTCGCGGTTCAAGTCGGTGAAGACGTTATCGAGTTGTTCGTATTCCTTGCGCAGCTGAACGGCTTCGGGGTCCCGGGAGTCCCCGACTTCGGCGAGCGCTGCTTCCATGGCAGCCGGCGTCGCTCCCGGGGCCGGTCCTCCGATATTCGTGGCCGCGTCCGGCAGATTATTGTTCATGGTCTGGAGCAATCCGCTGCGGTCTTCAATGTTGGTGATGACTTTGAGCCGGGTCGCGAACGTCTTCACGCGTTCCATCGTGCTTTCGATCGTGGTGATCTTATTCTTGAAGACCTGGACCTGCTGCCGGAGGCGGCGATTCTCCATCTTGAGCTGCTTATTCTCGCCGATCTGGTTCATCACGTACCAGTAGTCAAAGACCATGACCGTTCCGATCAGGATCACGAATGAAAGGCCGATCGCGGTGCCCTTCAGAATCCAGCCTGGAAGAACGATCTTTCGCACCCGCGAGGTTTTTTCTGGAATAATGAGGATCGTGTAAAACCGATTAGCCATTGTTCAATTCCCTAATACCTTCACGACGACCACCGTAATGTTATCGTCCCCGCCGTTTCCGTTGGCGGTTTCGATCAATTCGTTGACCGCTCTCTTGGGGTCGTTCGAATCGATGACGAACTTGCGGACCGATTCCAGCATCCGTTTGTCCTCGACGAGCCCGGATAGGCCGTCGGAGCAAATCAGGAACACGTCGCCCGGCTTGACATTCATTTCGTAAATCTCGACATCAAGAATCGGCTCAAATCCCACGGAGCGGGTGATGACATTTTTCATCCGGTCCGTTCGGGCTTCCTCCCGCGTAATCAAGCCCGCGCGCAATCGCTCCTGGACGAGGGAGTGGTCGCGCGTGACCTGCCAGACGGAATTCGGGGAAAAATAATAGCAGCGGCTGTCGCCGACATGTCCGATCGTGAGTTGGCCGTCTTTGAAGAGCAGGGCTGTCGTCGTTGTCCCCATTCCTTCAAGGGAACTCTGTTCTGATGCCCGTTTATAAATGGCGATATTCGCCGCGCGGACGGCTTCGACAAGAAGAGTCCGGGCGTTCCAGTCCGGTAATTGAAAGGACTCGCTCACTTTGGCCGGAACAACGTCCACGACCATAGCGCTCGCGGTTTCTCCGCCGCGGTGTCCGCCCATTCCGTCCGCAACGACAAAAAGCCCCATTTCCGGTAGGGCGATAAAACTGTCCTGATTCTGCGAACGTTTGCGTCCAATATCTGTCGCAAAGCCAACACTATAGTGCATGCCTATATTTAATATCCGTCATTATTTGAAAAAGTTCCAATAGTTTGCCCGAATTTGGCCGCAATAGCACGAACTGAAAAAATCAACTTCTGCAATCCCTAGTTCCCGTCTGCTTTGCAGAGTGTTTTTGAAGTATTTTTCAAAGAGCTTGCGAAAAGCCGCTCTCAAGGACCGAAATACGGTAACTTTACATGAGGCGGAATGTACGGCTAAAATGATATTTGGAGTAACTCTGCCGGGCGCATTGAAGCGCCCTATTTACGGGAATTCCTGCGGGTTAGACGAGTTTTGCGAAAACTTACTACGGAAGGTGGTGTGCAATGAGTGGTGTGGGCTCTGGAACCGACTGGATTCGGATGCTGGGCGACTTGAATGCGGTGAAGGATTTCCGCAATTTCCATTGGGAAGGTACGCTTTCCGATTATCTCGACATCGTAAAAAAGAATCCGAGCGTCTCAAGAAACGCGTTTCAACGGATGTACGACATGATCCTCACCTGGGGTACGACGTCGTATGTCGAGTACAAAAAAAACATCATTCGTTACAAGTTTTTCGACGATCCGATCGATCACGGGCAGGACGCCGTTTTCGGCCTCGATGTCCCGTTGATGAAGCTCGTGCATTTCTTCAAATCCGCGGCTTTCGGTTATGGCACCGAAAAACGCGTGCTGCTCCTTCACGGCCCGGTCGGTTCGGCGAAATCGACCATTGTTCGGCTGCTGAAAAAAGGCATCGAGCGCTACTCGAGAACCGATGAGGGCGCGGTGTACACGTTCCGTTGGATGGACGAAAAAGGCCCGAGCAACCTTCTCGGCAACCAGGCCGAGATGAGTTGCCCGATGCACGAAGAACCGCTCAAGCTGTTTCCGGAAGAAATGCGCGCAAAGCTCATGGAAGAACTGAATAAGGGCAGCAAGAGTCCTTATAAGGTATCCATTTCGGGCGATCTCTGTCCGGCGTGCCGTTTCGTCCAACGTGAGTTCATGCGCCGTTATCAAGGTGACTTCACGAAGGTCATGAACCACGTGAAGGTGGAACGGCTCCTCCTCTCGGAGAAGGATCGCGTCGGTATCGGGACGTTCCAGCCCAAAGACGAAAAAAATCAGGATTCGACCGAACTGACGGGCGACATCAATTATCGCAAAATCGCTGAATACGGATCGGATTCCGATCCGCGGGCGTTTAACTTCGACGGCGAGTTCAACATTTCGAATCGCGGAATCGTCGAGTTCATCGAGGTCCTTAAGCTCGACGTGGCGTTCCTGTATGACCTTCTGGGGGCTTCGCAGGAGCACAAGATCAAGCCGAAGAAGTTCCCGCAGACCGATATCGACGAGGTCATTATCGGTCACACGAACGAGCCCGAGTTCAAGAAACTCCAGAACAACGAATTCATGGAAGCTCTTCGGGATCGTACCGTGAAGATCGATATCCCCTACATCACGAAGCTGAAGCAGGAGATCAAGATTTACGAGAAAGACTTCAACGGCAACAAGATCAAGGGCAAGCACATCGCCCCGCACACGATCGAAGTGGCCGCGATGTGGGCGATTCTCACCCGCCTTGAGCAGCCGAAGAAGGCGAATCTCTCGCTGCTTCAGAAGCTCAAGCTTTATGACGGGAAGACCCTGACCGGATACACCGAGGACAACGTGAAGGAGCTTCGAAAAGAAGCGGTTCGCGAAGGTCTCGACGGAATCAGCCCTCGTTATGTTCAGGACAAAATCTCGAATTCTCTCGTCAACGACAAAAGCGGCGAGATCGGGTGCGTGAACCCGTTCATGGTGATGAACGAACTCGAGGGTGGCCTCAAGCATCACGCGTTGATCGGAAGCGACGAGAAGCGGCGCGAGTACAAGGAAATCCTCGCTGTCGTGAAGCAGGAATATGAGGACATCGTGAAGAACGAAGTCCAGCGCGCGATTTCGGCCGATGAGGACGCGATTTCGAAGCTCTGCGCCAATTACGTCGACAATATCAAGGCGTACACTCAGCGCGAGAAGGTGAAAAACAAGTATACCGGCCAGGACGAGGAACCGGATGAAAGGCTGATGCGGTCGATCGAAGAGAAGATTGATATCCCGGAGAGCAGGAAGGATGACTTCCGCCGGGAGATCATGAACTACATCGGCGCGTTGGCGATCGAAGGTCGTACTTTTGACTACAAGACGAACGAGCGGCTCCACAAGGCCCTTGAACTCAAACTCTTCGAGGACCAGAAGGATACCATCAAGCTGACTTCGCTGGTTTCGAACGTGGTCGACAAGTCGACGCAGGAGAAGATCGACATCGTCAAGACGCGACTGATCCAGAACTACAGCTACTGTGAGATCTGCTCCACGGATGTTCTCAACTTCGTCGCGAGCATCTTCGCTCGTGGGGACGTAAAAAGGCGTTAAGCGTGATTTATAACATTAAGCGCGATCATGCCCGGTTCCGATCGATCGTGAAGGGCAGGATCAAGCAGGACCTCAAAAAGTACGTCACGCACGGCGAGATGATCGGCCGGAAAGGAAAGGACCTGGTCACCATTCCTATTCCGCAGATCGAGATCCCGCATTTTCGCTTCGGCGACAAGGAACAGGGCGGCGTCGGTCAGGGTGAGGGCAATCCCGGCGATCCGGTCGGGCAGGGCGATCCGCAGGACGGCGACGGCCAGGCGGGTAACCAGGGTGGCGATCATCTGCTTGAGGTGGACCTTACGCTTCAGGAGCTCGCCGAGATCCTCGGCGAGCAGCTCGAGTTGCCGAAGATCGAACCGCGCGGGCACAAGACGGTCAAGTCGCATACCGAGAAGTACACCGGTATCGCGAATCAGGGACCGGATTCGTTGCGCCATTTCAAACGCACCTTCAAGGAAAGCCTCCGGCGCCAGATCGCCTCGGGGGTTTACGACAAGGAACACCCGCTCATCATCCCGATTCGCAAAGACATGCGTTATCGGTCATGGAAAGCGGTCACCCGGCATGAAAACAATGCGGTGATCGTTTACATGATGGACGTCTCCGGATCGATGGGTGACGAGCAGAAGGAAATCGTCAGGACCGAGGCTTTCTGGATCGATACGTGGCTTCGCTCCCAGTACAAGGGGATCGAAACGCGTTACATCATTCACGATGCGACCGCGCGCGAGGTGGACGAGGAAACGTTCTTCAAAACCCGTGAGTCGGGAGGAACGCTCATCAGCTCGGCTTACAAGCTTTGCGAGAAGATCATCCAGACGGATTACCCGCCCTCGGAATGGAATATCTATCCTTTCCACTTTTCAGACGGCGACAACTGGTCGGGAGAAGACACGAAGCTTTGCCTCGATATCATGGACCAAACCCTTTTGAAGATGTGCAACGTGTTCTGCTACGGGCAGGTGGAATCCCGCTATGGTTCGGGGCAGTTTTACAAGGATCTTAAAGAGCATTACGGTGGCGAGCACGATTCCGTCATCCTGTCGAAGGTCGAAAACAAGGAAGGCATCCTTCAGTCGATCAAGGATTTTCTGGGCAAGGGAAAGTAGGCGCGATGTCATCAACCGACTTCATGAGCAGCGATCTGACTCCCGAACTGGCGAAACTCCGGGACGAGATCAGGAAGTATGCCGTGGATTACGGCCTCGATTTTTTCGAGACGATCTTCGAGCTGGTCGATTACGAGCAGATCAATTCGCTCGCGGCATTGGGCGGGTTCCCGGTGCGGTATCCGCACTGGCGCTTCGGAATGGATTACGACCAATTGTCGAAGGGCTATACCTGGGGATTGCAGAAAATCTACGAAATGGTCATCAACACCGACCCTTCGTATGCCTATCTCATGAAATCCAACAACCTCGTGGACCAGAAAATCGTGATGGCGCACGTCTATGGCCACGTGGACTTTTTCAAAAATAATTACTGGTTCTCGAAGACAAACCGGAAAATGCTCGACAGCATGGCGAATCATGCCGTCAGGATCCGTGATTTCATGGATAATTACGGGCAGGACACGGTCGAGTCCTTTATCGATCGCTGTCTCGCGATCGAAAATCTCATTGACCCGTTTATGCCGTTTTCGCAGGTGAAGCATGTTTATCACGGGGGCGGAGACGGGGCGGCCGGACAGAAGCCGCAGGAACCCGGGCGCCTGAAGATCGACCGGCAGTATATGGACAAGTTCATCAATCCGCCCGAGTTCATCGAGGATCAGAAGCGGCGGATCGAGGAGGAGGCGAGAAAAAGCAAACGCTACCCCTCGGAACCTCAAAAAGACGCTTTGGCTTTTCTGCTCGAAAACGCGCCGCTCGAGGATTGGCAACACGACGTGCTCACGATGATCCGGGACGAAGCCTATTACTTCGCGCCCCAGGGGCAGACGAAGATCATGAACGAGGGCTGGGCTTCCTACTGGCATTCGAAAATAATGACTCAGAAGGCTCTTCGTGATTCGGAGATCATCGATTTCGCCGATCATCATGCCGGGACCATGGCTATGGCACCGGGCAGGATTAATCCGTACAAAGTCGGCGTCGAGCTGTTCAGGGATATCGAGGAGCGTTGGGATCGCGGCAAGTTCGGTAAAGCTTACGACGAGTGCGATGATATGGTTGCGAAAAGTCTCTGGGACAAAAAGCTGGGTCTCGGACGTCAGAAAATTTTTGAGGTTCGTCGGGTCTGTAACGACATCACCTTCATCGACGAGTACCTCACCGAGGAGTTTGTCGAACGGTACAAGATGTACACCTACGCCTTCAACCGACGGACAAATCAGTACGAAATCGTCGATCGCGATTTCAAGAAGGTGAAAGAGAAGCTCTTATTCCAACTCACGAACCGCGGGCAGCCGTTCGTTTACGTGACCGACGGTAATTACCAGAATAAAGGCGAGCTGCTCCTCTGGCACAAGCATCAAGGGCTCGATCTTGATGTGAGGTGGGCGCGCGAAACGATGACCTCCCTCGCGGATATCTGGCGCAGGCCCGTGAACGTCGAGACCGAAGTCGACGGGCAGAAGAAGCTGCTGACGCTGCATAACGGCGAGTTTTCAGAAAAATTTCTCTAAAACGCGGTCTGCAATCAGTCTCATTGAGGGTCTTGTGGCTCTTGCGGTCTTGGGGCGTTAATTAATGAGTAAATTCAACCGAATAAGAGGTGATGGGATATCTGGCGGGTTCGACCTCAAATATCATCATGGGAATTTTTGTCCTTCTCCTGGAAGGGGTACACCCAAGCGCCCTCAAGGCTGAAACCGAATTTCGTCCTGGGTTTCATAGAGAACCGATTCCGAGCTCCAAACGAAGGCTGTCGTCAATCAATCCCCAAGAGCTGGCTCAAAGAGCCGCTTCGACTCAAGCGCGTGTCGTCGAGTTCAAAACGATTCAGGAGTTTGCCCAAAAAGCGGGAATTCGGGTGTTCCTTCACGGCGAGTCCGCCCTGGGGTGGTTGAATTACGTTCACGCAGCCCTCGAGGCGGAACATGGAAATCCCGCAATCGTTCGTGAGCGTCTCGATTACGACTATGATCGCATTTATCTCAAGGACGAGCCCGTTCAGCTCCTGGTGACGGACCCAACGGGTAAACCGCTCGCGAAGGGCTCGGGAAACGGGGTAATCGAGAATTTTAGAAAATTCCTGGAACAAAAATTTCCCGACGCGAACTGGCGAATTAAGCCGGGACAACAGATCGGCGGACGGGTTTTGCCGAGGGAGGGCGGCGGGGCGATTTTTGACCAAGGAGCCCTCGAGATCACGTCCGGAAAACCGATTGTGCTTTCGCCCGACGCGGTCCAAACGGTCGCCGCACGCAAACTGCCCTTCAAGGCAGACCTTCTTGCGCCCCGGACCCCGCCCCAAGAGGCAATCAAACGGCTTTCGCAAATCGCTGAATATCTCCGAGTCGCGTTGAAGTACGACCTGGATATCCCTCATATTGAAAAAATCAGAACCGCTGTTTCTGAAATTCCCCTGAAAGCGATCACCGGGAACAGCTTCAGAGATGGTGCCCAGGGAGCGAAGCGCTGGATCCGTGAACTGCTCGAGGGGATTCTTTACGACGGGCTCAATCCCGAACGGACCGTTTCGGTTCTCGCGCAATCCGGATTTAAAGATGCCTTCCGAGAGCTGGATTTGAACATCTTTGGAAGCCTAACCGAGATCAGCACCCAGCTTCTGAAGAAGGAACCTGTTCCCTGGCTGAATCCAGCTGACGCGAAGGCTGTCAAAACCGTGGAGCGGCCGTTCGTCTACCACAATGTGCGCTCCGTCGAAAACTACCATCGTCAGATGCGGGATCCGTTCGGACAGCTGAACGCATTCTACTCACTGCCGACGGACGGTCGCGGACACGCCGAATCGGGAGCCGGATTTTACGCTTTCGATTTCGAAGAAGTGGAGCCGAAGTACGGAGCCAATCGGATCGCGATTCAGCTCCCGGAGAAAATCGACGACGGAGCTTATCAGTACGGAGACGTGCTGAGCGATTTCAAAGCCGGAAAACGCGAACTGAAAATCCTCCGCTCGGCGGGGTTTCGGGTCCTGCCCGATGTTTTCCCGACGGAGCCGAGTGAAATGCTTCGGGCCTATTTTGATCCGAAAGGCAGCGGCTTCGCGAGTTCCGGCAATCCGGGAAAAGTCGAGTTGCTCCGCCGGAGAATCGATCGTTACTGGAACAAAGAATTCACGGCCGCTTTTTCGAAGATGCTGAGCGACGAGATGAAGCCGCCGATTTGGAAAATACTGCGTCTCAGAAAAGCCGTTCGAGTGCCCGAAGTCGCCGCGTCACTCCAGAGAGCGGTTCTGGATGGAACAATCCATCCGCACGAGTTACGAACCCTTTTGACTGATCCTGTGTGGCAGGTCGAGTATCGACCACGTGCGTGGCTCGCGGCGCTGGCCAGGAACCCGGAGCAATTCGACAGGCTCGCACAAGAAACGGGCCCGGGCTTCACTGTCGCTCTCGGGGATGCCGGATTCATCAAAAAGGCGAAGCAAGCGCTTGAACTGCAACTCTCATCCCGAACGGAAGACGCGACGAACGTGATCGCGGAGGTATTTTCGCGTCCTTGGTCGGTCGCCCTTAAGCAGGAACTCGCCGATTTTATCAGCGACACCATTCAGAAAGGCGGTTTGATCGTCCTCCAAAACCCACTCAGAAGAATTTTTCAGGAGCCGCACGCTAATGAATTTGCCGGCTTTGTTCCACAGATCGCGGCAAAAATGAGGCAGGAAAAGAACTCCCGGGGCGCGATCTGGCTTGTTCGCGACATCCTTCCCCGTCTTCCGGACAAGACACTTCGGAGGCCCGAAATCCGGGCGCTCCTTGCGGATGAAAGAGCTATGAGCTTGGTCGAGCCCGAGGACAAGGAAGCCTTGCTCAAGCGCATTCATTCCAATGTGGCAAAAGCGGTAAACGTGTTTTGCGTCAGAACGAAGCTCGGCAAGCTCACGGCTGCCGGGGTTCGCTGATTATTCCATGCAGTTTTCAGAGTCCATCAGAACCGGAGCGCCTTGTGTCGCGAGCAGGAGTTCAGTGATCCCGTAAGTCTTTACGGTCTCCCAGCGTGAAGTGAGTTTGAGTTCTCCTGTTTTTTGGTCAAACTCCTTTTCGGTCCGGCGTACTTGAATGTCGACAATATACGAGGGCCCTTCGGCACCGCAGATGCCTTCCTCGGTTCTGGTGATCTGCTTTCTAAAATCAGCGCTGAGCGCTTCGGAGGCAAGATTGTTTAGCTTGCGTTCCAGATTCACCGGCTTTTTTGCGGCGAAGCTCGAATGAGCGGCAAGGGACGTGATCAATAGGGCACCTAGAACGACGGTAATTCGAGTTTTCATGAAACCTCCAAAACAGGCAGCACTATGCCGCAGTGAGTCAAAGAAAGCAAAAGAAAAGCCCCGACGTAAGCTGTTGAAATCTCAGCACACCCGATTCATGTGGACGACGCCTAGAACAAACCTCGAATCTTGCCATTCACGTCGATATCGATCGCACGATACGCGGGATCAGAGCCCAGACCCGGCATCGTGCGCATCTCGCCCAGGAGCGGATACAGGAACCCGGCCCCAAGGCTCGCGCGGATGTCCCGGACCGTGACGTTGAAGTTTCGCGGACGGCCCTTCAGGTCGGGATCGTGGCTCAGTGAAAGATGAGTCTTCGCCATGCAGATGGGAAGTTTGTCGAATCCGAGATCGGTGAATTTGCGAATCTTGCTTTCGGCTTCGGGAAGGTAGATGACGCCATCGGCGCCATAGATTTCCTTCGCGATCGTCTCGATCTTCTGTTTGATCGGGGCCTCGACAGGATAGAGATGCCTGAAATTCGACGGTTGCTCGCAAGCCTGCACGACGGCGCGTGCGGCCGCTTCGGCACCTTTTCCGCCGTGCATCCAGCACTCGAGCGGAATCGAGGCGAAGGCCCCGGCCGTTTCGGCCCGATGCTGAATCATTTTGATCTCGTCGTCGTGGTCGAAAACGAAGCGGTTAATCGTGTTCACGACCGGAATGCCGAATTTGCGCATGTTCTCGATGTGTTTTTCGAGGTTTTCAATACCTTTTTCGAGGTACTCGTCATGCCGGTTCTTCAGGAGATCGGCCAGCTTTTTGGCATTGAGGCCTTTGATCATCTGCGACGGCATGCCGTGCATTTTCAGGGCGCGCACCGTACAGGTGATCACCACGCAACTCGGTTTGAATCCGCCTGCGCGGCAGGTGATGTTCATGAACTTTTCGGCACCCATGTCCGAGGCGAACCCTGATTCAGTGACGACGTAGTCGCTGAGCTTCAGGGCGACTCGATCGGCGATCACTGAATTGTTGCCATGAGCGATGTTCGCGAACGGGCCCGCGTGAACGAGCGCCGCATTGCCCTCGAGGCTTTGAATCAGGTTGGGTTTGATCGCATCCTTTAGAAGTGCCGTCATTGCGCCGGCCACTTTCAGGTCCTCGGTTGTAATGGGCTTCCCGTCGTAGCTGTAGCCGAGCAGGATCTTTCCGATCCGAGCGCGAAGATCCTTGATGTCCGACGCGAGCGCGAGAATGGCCATCAATTCGGAAGCGACCGCGATATCGTAGCCCGTTTCTCGGGGGACGCCGTTTTCTTTTCCGCCCAGTCCGACGATGATCTGGCGCAGGGCGCGGTCATTCATGTCGACCACCCGGCGCCATTGGATTGTTTGCGGGTCAAAGTTCAGAGGGTTTTTGAGAAGAATCGACGTGTCGATCGCGGCCGCGCAGAGATTGTGCGCGATCGAAATGGCGTGAATGTCGCCCGTGAAATGAAGGTTGAGATCTTCCATGGGGACAAGCTGCGAGTAGCCGCCGCCCGCCGCGCCGCCTTTCACGCCGAAAACCGGTCCGAGGCTCGGTTCGCGCAGGCAAAGCATGGAGCGTTTGCCGATGTAATTCAGGCCCTCATTGAGGCCGATCGAGGTCACGGTTTTGCCTTCCCCCAGCGGAGTCGGAGTGCAGGCCGTCACGTCGATGAGCTTCGCGTTCGGCTTGTGCTTGAGGCGCTCGAGAACCTTGTCGAAGTGGATCTTCGCCTTGTAGTTGCCGTACTGTTCGATTTCTTCCATCTTCAGCCCGGCTTTATCCGCGATTTCCCGGATGTGAACCATCGGGTGATTCTGGGCGATATCGATATCAGAGGCGACACTTCTTGGTTCAAGCTTCTTCATAAAGATTCCTGTTTGGTTGAGAATTCATTGTCCTAAGCGGAACAATATTTCCGGAAACGAGTTTAGGCTAGTGGTAGTTTGTTGCCGCAGCGCGGCCATTTGGGGAGTGGGGGGAATAAAAAAAGCGGGCTCACTGCCATAAGCGAAGTGAGCCCGCTTGGAAATCAACCATAGGCTTCAGCCTGATGGCCGCTATGATTTACTTCTTTTCCGAAAGCTCCTCGTCGATGATCTCCGAGAAGGTTTCGATCGGAACGGCGCCACTCAGGAGCTGGCCATTGATAAAGAAGGTCGGGGTGGATTTCACGCCGATCTTCTCGCCGTATTCCATGTCCTTCTGAACGGCGTCGGCGTACTTCTTGGCTTGAACGCATTCCTTGAATTTCGTGGTGTCGGCGCCGGCGTCCTTCGCGAACTTCTCGAGATTCGCGGGGTCGAGCTTGTCGGCGTTCTTGAAGACAATGTCGTGGAACTTCCAGAATTTATCCATTCCCTGTTCGTTCACGCAAAGAGAAGCTTCGGCAGCCGGGCGGGCTTCCTTGTGCATCGGGAGTGGGAAGTGGCGGAAAGCGACTTTGATTTTTCCACCGTACTTTTTCTTGAGCTCATTCACGGTTTCGGCCCCCCTGGCGCAGAACGGGCACTGAAAATCAGAGAACTCGACGATTGTGACGGGGGCGTTCGCCTTGCCGAAGAACGGGGCATTTCCCGCTTCGACATTGACCATCATTTTGGGTTTGCTGAAGTACACTTCAACCGGGGTATTCTTCGTGAGCTTTGCCAGGTGGCTCTGAATCAGATCCTGCTTCTTCATGCTCTGGAGATAGCTGATGATGCGTTCTTTGATTTGAGGATTGATCTGGTTTTCAGGAATGCGCTTTTCAGCGACGAACTTTTTGAACTCCTTGTCAGAGATTTTGATCTCGCCGCCGACGATCTTCTTGTTGATGAAGTCGTCCATGCTCATTCCGGCGGCTTTCGCTTCGTCGCCAATGAGCTTGTCCGCGAGGAGCTTGTTGAGACGTTCCATTTTCAGCTCATACTCGCGCTTCTTGAGATCAAAAAACTCGAGTTTGTCTTCGCCGACGAGGGCTTCCTCAGTAATCTCCATGTTACCGATTTTCGCGACAATTCCGGGTTTCGGGGGATCCTTGAAGATGTAATTAGGCTTAGCCTTCGCCTGCTGGCCCGTACAGGCGGAAACAACCGCAAATGAAGCCGCAGCTAAGAAGACCGTGGCTAATGTGAAGGAAACGTACCTATTTTGTTTATCGCGATTCACGCTGATCTCCCTATCTTGTTGCGAATGCAACTCGCGAAGCGCGGACTGCATCGGCAATGATTGTGTTTTTACTACGTTTTCAAAATAAAAATCATGGTAAGGCTTGCGAGCACCGGATGCAACGTAAAACTGTCTTTCTGGCCCGGATCCTCCCCCTCACCAGCAGAATGCCCAGTCCGAGCTGGACCAGACTCCAGAGCCAGAGGAGTTGCCGATGAACCTTGATCTGCTCAAAAAGAATCAAAAAAGCGACGAAGCTGATGCCGAAGAGGACCTGGAGCAAGATCGGATAAGGGTAAAGCGGTCGCGTGGCGAGAGGGCCTCCGCATTTCGGGCAATCCTGGTTCAAAAGCACCTCGCCAGGTCATGCAATCGGATGATGCCGTGCCAGTTGCCCGCCATGTCCAGCACCGGAAGTACGCTGATCTGACTTGGGCGATTCTCCATTAAGTCGATCGCATTCTTCGCCAGCGTCTCGGTGGTCACGGTCACGGGGTCACGCGTCATGATGTCTGCCGCTTTAAAAGAAAAGAATTTCTCCCGATGCTGCAGTGCGCGTCGAAGGTCCCCGTCTGTAATGATACCTAGAAGCTTCAGTCCTTCCACGACGAGAACGGCTCCGAGCTTTTTCTGGGTCGAAACAATGACGACCTCATCCATTGATGAGTCGGCTGAAACAGTCGCCACTCCGGTCCCTTTTTGCATGACATCGGCAACCCGCAGGGTGAGACGGTTTCCGATGGATCCGCCCGGGTGAGTCTGGGCGAAAGCCACGGCATCGAAGCCTCTCAGTTGCATCAACGTGATTGCTATGGCGTCTCCCAATGCGAGCGCGAGCGTGGTGCTTGAAGTGGGAGCCAGGTTATGCGGGCAGGCTTCCTGGTCGACCGAAGCGTCGAGCCAGACGTCGCATTGTTCCGCCAATTGCGAATTTTTGTTTCCGCAAAGTGCGACGACAGGCACCTGCATTCTCTTCAATGAAGGGAGCAATCTGACAAGTTCATCGGTATTGCCCGTGTAGCTCAGCGCGAGAACGGCATCCCGGGGGCTCACGATGCCGAGGTCCCCGTGCAGTCCTTCGGTTGGATGAAGGTACACGGCGAAGCTCCCCGTGCTGCAGAGGGTGGCCACGATCTTCTGACCGACTTTACCCGACTTCCCGAGCCCGGTCACGACGATCTTTCCGTTTCCCGAGAGGGCGTGGTCGAATATTTCCAAAGCTCTTTTGAACGGGTTGGCGGGATCGCGGGTCATTCTGTCGGCACATTGGAGAATTGCCTTGCCTTCGAGTTGCAGGACTCGGGTCAGTTCGGCAAGCAAATCGAAGTTCTTTCCGCGCATATCAGTCTCTTTTTTGCACCCCTCCCGCATAAAGTGCAATGACAAACTGCGGTATTCTCACAAGAACTCATCAGCCGCTCGCGCGAAACGCGGCTTGCGCCCAAGTTCAAATCCAAGCAAAATGTAAAGGTGATCCGCTCTTCCGTATTTCACTCACCTTTGTCTGCTTTTGTGATCATGGCGGCGCCGTCCCTTGCGCTCCTTACCCTTATCCCTACAATGAGCGGGTGCATGACGGCTTATAAGCAAAGCGTGGGCACTGATCACAGCCAGGTTTTCCGGAAAATTTATAAAACCGATCTGAATACCGCCTGGCAATCCGTTCTCGATGCCTTGAAGAGCAGCCCGATCGATGTTTCGAATCGCGAAGGTGGATATATCCGGACCAAGTGGACGGATAATACCGCTGAACGGAATTTCACCGATTCGTTCGGACCGGCTTCTTCATTTCTCAAAGCTGAATACCGGTTTCGCGTCAGTGTCGCGAAAGGTTTCTATAACGGCATCCCGATCGTCAAAGTAAGCGTTCAGAAGGATCAACGCGTCCAACGCGATCTCCTGGAAGGGTGGAAGCCGATCGAAACGGATTCCATCGACGAGAACACGTTGATTTATCGCATCGGACGAATCATCTCGATGCGCATGAAGATCGCCCAGATCGAGGAAGAGAAAACCCGGCTCGAAATCGAGCAGAGCGGTAAAGATTTCGGGTTTGATCCGCAATAATCGCGGCATTATTTGCCGATTTTGTTCGGCAGATGCTGCCGCCCTCGCTCCGTCAAAACGTTCACCTCGAAGAGTCGCGAGCGAGATTACAGGGGAAATTCGCTGGTATGGGCCTTGCTCAATAGCGATGGGGGCGAAGGAATGCCCGCTCATGTGCCCTAATGGGGAGGCAAGGGAATGCCCAGCGTATCGCCGTCAGACGGCGGTTACAATTATTACCAGCGAACGATCAGCGAGCTGGAAGATGAGCTGCAGCTGGAGGCAACGCGTGCCCGTGAGCGCGAACGCGAACGTTCGAACGCGCTCGAGGAGCGTTATCGGGCGGCTATTTCGGAGAGAGATCGCGACGTAGAGGAGACCGTCAACGACATCAAGGAAAACGCGAACGAGTACGTAACCCGAGATCGCGAATATTCAAAGGCCGAGCTCAATCGGATCAGGAATCAGACCTACGATCGGCAGGGCCGCTTTAACAGCGACAACGAAATTTCAAAGAAACAGCTCGAGGATCTTCAGAAGACCGTCGAGGCGTCGAATGATCGGAGCCGCGCGCAGCTGGCAGCCGCTGAAGAGCGCCATCTCGCGAACATCGACGACTTTTATAAACAAAATAACGAAAAGACCGAACAGGCCGTGCGGAGCGCGCGAGACACGGCGCTGGCCGATGCCGGCAAATCTCTTGAGAATGAGCGCGACGATGCCGCGCGGTTTCGCGCCGAGGTGCAGGACCGTTATGAAACCCTGAACAAAAGCCACAAAGAGGAGCTGAATACGCAGCGCCGGCAGGTCGAACGCGCCATTCAGGAAACGCGAGAGGATTTCGAGCATCGGGCCGACAAAACGGCCGAGACGACCGCGGCGAAGCTCGCCCGGCGCGAAAAAGAGGACGAAAGGCGCCTGACAGACGATACGCGAAACTTGAACAGAACACATGCCGAGAATTCGCGCGCTCTTCGCGACCAGATCGGAAGCCTGTTGGAAGTCGAAAAGACTTTCAACAAGGACCGGGCCGCCGGGACGTCACAGGCCATCCAGGAGTATGAAAACGAGTGGCGCGCGCGTGAGCGGATGGCGAACGATACTTACCAGGATGAACTCGCCAACATCAAACGCAAGGCTCATGAATCCGATCAGTACTTCAATCATCTGAACTCCCGGAATCTTCGCGACAAGGACGGCTATTTCACGGGAGTGATCGCGAAACAGAATATCGAGAACCGCGAAGCGCAAAAGGAACTTCTTGAGACGTTCGACAGGGACCGGGCAAACCTCGAACAGCGAATGGCGGCCGAGCGCAAGCAGAGCTCCGAAATCGTGCGCTCCGAAGCCGCCGAAGCGAGCCGGCAACGCGCGGTGGCGCTCGAGGATCAGGCAAGGGCTTACGAAAACACTATTCGCCAGCAGCAGGCTGCCTCAAACGAAACAATCGACACCTTACAGCGAGATGCTCGCCAGAAGTCGACCTCCAGTGACACCGCTTTGATCTCTCCGGCGGCCGAAACGGCCGTCAGGCGGTCGGTCGCGAGCCAATATGAGAAGACGTTCCAGGCCGAACGGGAACGCCATGATCGCTCGGTAGACAGCGTTCAGAAGGAATATTCGAATCGATTGCGCGAATCGGTTCTGGAGAAGGACGCGCAGGGCGCGAAGATGGCTCATGACCAAATCGCGGCACGCCAGCAGGATCGAACCCAGTTTCTCAACCATATTCATGAAACGGAATTTCTCCGGGATACAACGCTCCGTGACAAAGAAATTGAGTACCGTCGCGAGGCCGAGAACGTCAGCCGAAATCACGCATTAATACTCGAGCGGCAGCGTCGTGAATATGACGAAATGCTTCAAACTCAACGTGAAGATGCGAATGCCAGAATCCTGTCGATCCGGCAGGATGCAGATTTTAAGTATAAAATGGCACAGAGGGCTTTCTCTGCGACCCAAAATGAGCTAATCCGGGATTACGACAAGAAGCTCGCAGACCAGAAGCAGGATTTCGATGCCCAAATGGAAACTCTGAAGGCTCAGAACCAGCATCTGTTGCGCGAAGGAGAGCGAAAAAATCGTCAGCTCCTCGACGAACAGGCCAAGGGGTATGAGCAGCGGATTGCCCAACTCGAGTATCAGCACAAGGAACGCGAGCGTTACATC
>Ga0208375_1000480_pt1 | contig 57759 bp, 90 predicted proteins | sample RifOxyD1_FD_184038 | JGI IMG/M metagenome (GOLD analysis project Ga0208375, IMG submission 184038) | Soil microbial communities from Rifle, Colorado - Rifle Oxygen_injection D1 (SPAdes) | ecosystem: Environmental > Terrestrial > Deep subsurface > Rock core/Sediment | place: Rifle, Colorado... | reverse complement strand
ATGTAGTTTTCCGAAAATGGACAGATAAGCGCTGAGGAAAATTAGCATTAGAAAAATCAGCGATTTTTCTTTATGTAGTTTTCCGAAAATGGACAGATAGACGTGATTAACGACACTATATTTATATACCTCTCAAAACAAATAAATTCATGGCATTTCTTGACGGAACAACTGGATTCGCAATCGCAGTTTTAGCAGGACTTGTGTTATTGAACTATGCCGGCCTGATTGAACGCATCAAGATACCAGCAGGATTTATTGCTGCAGGTGCATTGTTGTATTTTGTTGAAAATGCAACTACAATGGCGCTAGGAACATTAATAGGAGATGCAGCAACTTGGCTGACACTCATTTGGAATTTGCTTGCGCTTGTGTTCATCGTAATAGGTTCGCTATGGGCTTTGGTTGATTTCATAACAAAACCAAAAACTGCGCGCAGATAAAATTATTTTAGTTTTTTTCTTATTTTTATTTTATTAGAAATCAGCAGACTCTCGAGGCTAGAAAATACATATTTTTTTCTTAGAGTTACTCTACCTCAGTAATTATTTCTTTCACACAACATTTATATACGACATTTTATTTCTCATAAACATTCCTAGTTCGATACTACGGAGGTAAAAAATAAAATGGCCTTTTTAGAAGGTGTAATTGGAACCGGTGTAGGCATCCTAGTTGGACTAGCATTGTTGAAGTACAGTGGATACGTTGATCAATTGAAAAAAGAATTGGGATACGTAGCAGTTGGCTCAGTATTTTTAATACTAGCAGCAACTTTGGACCCAGTAAGTGGTGCAATTCCATCCATTGGAACAGCAGTTGACTGGATAACAGTTATATTCCTAGTCATTGCTTTCATCCTGGTACTTATCGGTGCTATCGCGATGGCTATACACGTATTTAGCAGATTGAAGTAAATCTGCAACTTTTTTTATTTTAGTTTTTATTTTTTTAATTTGCCTTGTATTTTATAATCCAAATAAGACTATCTTAGATAAATTATATAAGCCGAAATTAGCTAACCAAGTTATGGCTAGGTATAGAATTGCACACGAACAAAAACATATAGAGAAAGTTCGCAAACATTTTCCGCTCGTTTGGATTTTAATATTAGTTTTATTCGCAGCAATTTTTTTAGTGTTAAGTATAACTGGTTCAACTATACAGCTAAGTGGAAGCGCCGCAGCAACTATAACTTCAGATTTAGATTTGAAGCTAATTGATAATTTACAAGTTCTGGGAGCGCCGGGAAAACACGATATCGCTTTAGGTTTTAGCTTACCTTGCAACTCACTTGACGGCACTTGTGCAGATATAAGCGACTATGAGGTTAAGTGGCGCAGTGATAGAATGATAACGATTGATAATTGGGAAACTTCAATTGTCGGAGCGGAACGCTGCCGAAGTGAGGTTGGAAAAGATGCAAATTGCCTACGGGCACAAGATTCTTATGTTAGTTTCGTCATTGATGGTAATCTCGAGCCAGACACAACTTATTTTTTGGCAGTTAGATATATGTCTAATGGAGAGTGGTCGCAGCTCTCAAACATAGTGGTCGCGACAACAGCAGAATGAAAGAAGAAAAATACAAGCCAATAGAAAAACAAATCGGTACGCTGACTGAATTGGACAAATATGTTATGAGCGCACTCAATAAAGGCTACAACAAAAAACACTTGAAAAAAATCTTGAGCGACAACGGCTGGGAAGACCAGATTATTGATTTAGCGTTCAGAAAAGTAGGAAACAGATTCTCTAAAACAAAACTCGCATAACTAAAATTATATAAATAATACTTATCATTTTAATTTAATGGCCACGAGCAAAGTTAATCACAATAGTGGAGTTATCACTATTTCTATTGTTATATTATTGGCTGGAATAGCAATATTCTCTGGACAATTCATACCATCTTACTTTGGCGGAAACGTTATTGGCGGTCCTGGTGGCGGAGGTATTGGAGATGGAGGCGGCGGAGGTTCTGGTATATTAAAGACAAGTTTCGATTTAGATTGGAAAGATTCTTTTGATTTTAGTACTAACAGCGTTTTTGATGAAGAGCCAAATTATTATAAATCCGATATTACAACTCCGATACCAGTTCATGTAGATGATATTACATTGGCTTTGGCTAATGGTGCTGGTATGATATTTTATGATCCGGCTGTAAAGTCGTGCAGCGATATAGCTTTGAGTTCGTATACTTACGGAGATGGAATACAATTTTCATTGAGACCTATTGGCTCACCAACCTGGCTTAGTGATGTTTGTATTGCAGACGAGGCGGGAAGAGTTTTTGCACTTGAGTTAGTTAATATTGATTTAAATGAAATTGCACATCTTAGATTCTGGGAACTTACAAGTTCATTAGATTATTGCGTTGGTACAGCAACGGCTTGCAATGGTTTAAGTGTCAATGGAGCTCCAAGTGCCTGCGAACGGCAGGCTGGCTGTAGTGAGTATACTATCTCAAGTATAACTAGTTGTATAGGAACTGCAACAGCGTGTTCAACTTTCGGAACGCAAAATACTTGCACAAATCAAGCTGGCTGCGACTGGCTTGTTTGCCAAGGTACTGACAGCGATACCGATGGCTATTTCAGTGCAGCAACTTGTGGCTCTGTTTTTGACTGCAATGACAACAACGCAAATGTAAATCCTCAGGCACCAGAAATATGCGGAGACGGCATTGACAATGATTGTAGTGGCGGTGATTTAGCCTGCGCAGATGCAGATGCCGATGGCGATAATTATGCATCAACTGTTGATTGTAATGATAATGATGCTAACATATACCCTGGCGCACCAGAGATATGTAGCGATGGAATTGATCAGGACTGCACTAATGGAGATTTAGTATGCAGTGGAGATGATGATAATGACGGCGTTCAAAATACAGTTGATTTATGTCCAAACACACCAGCCGGACAAGTTGTAGATTCGGATGGTTGTGAAGCTATAGATGTAGATGGTGATAGTTACACATCAGATGTAGACTGCAATGACAATAACGCAGCTATAAATCCAGGTGCAGCAGAAGTCTGTAACGATGGTGTTGATAACGATTGTAATGGTGATGCAGATTTGGATGATTTTGCCTGCGAGATAGTAAGTCCGCAAGATGATGATAATGACGGCGTTCTAGATGTAGATGACGTATGTCCAAACACACCAGCAGGGCAACAAGTAGATTCAACTGGCTGTGCAGATTCACAAATTGATGCAGATTTAGATACCTACAAAAAAGATGTTGACTGCAATGACAACAACGTCAACATAAATCCAGGAGTAACAGAAGTTTGCGGTGACGGCATTGACAATGATTGTAGCGGTGCAGATTTAATATGTAATGGAGATGACGATGGTGACGGCATAATAAATGCAAATGATTTATGTTCTGGAACTTCAGCTGGCGCATCTGTAAACTCAAACGGATGTTCAGATGCACAAATAGATAACGACTCAGATACTTACACCGAAGTTGCGGGAGATTGCAATGACGGCGATGCGGCAATCAAACCTGGCGCAACAGATGTATGTGGAGATGGAATTGACCAAGACTGCGCTGGCGGAGATTTAGTTTGTGGAACTTCAGGAGGAAGCGGAGGTAGTGGTAGTGGAGGCGGAGGTGGAGGCGGAGCAGGCGGAAGTGGCACAACTTCCGGCGGTAGCCAACAAACTGGTACAAGTAAACCAGCAGACGAACCAAAATTAGATACATCTAAGAAATATTTTGATGTAACGGCACCAGCAAAAGATAAAACAGATTATTTTGGTTTATCAATAGTAACAATTTTAGGAGTAGTCTTAGTGGTATTTGGTTACTTGAGATATTTCAAACCAGAATTAGCTAAAAAATTATTTGGCAGCAAGACCTATGAAAATAAATCAGGAACAGAAAACTCAAACAGCATTAGTAATATCTTCAAAAATATAACTAATTCTTTTAACAAGTTGTTCAAAAAAGAATAAGATATGTTTCTTATTATTTAGCAACTTATTTAAAGGCAAATCTTCATAATTTTCTTATGGCCAATAAACGACGAAGACGTCGTGAAATTAAGAGAAATATATATTCACCTACGCGAGAGCACTTGCGTCCGCTTGGTTATATTGGCGTAATAGCCGTAGTAATATCATTAGCCTTTTTAGGAATACAACTCAACAACAATATATCGCTTTTAGTTGGAAGTTCATTTGGAGGTGCAGCAGTAAATGAACAAGGCGTATCTGACTTACCTTGGTGGAATAACGCGTGGCTATACCGAGCTCCAGTAACAGTTAAAGAAACCGCAGCAATAGCTCACAGTCAATACATTATTGAATTTGAAATAGACACTTCTGGTTTGATTAGCAACGGAAAATTAAAATCTGACTGCTCTGATTTAAGAGTTGTAAATACCAAAGGCGAAGTTTTAATGCACGATTTAGGCATAAAAATAAAACAATATGATCCATTACTTAGGGGTTGCAACAAACAAAATACATTGGTAAGAATCAGAACAGATATTCCAGCAAATCAGGATAACGAATTTTTGCAAGTTTATTATGGCAACCCTTCTACAACAGCATTAACACAAGGTGATGTTCCATACTGGAGAGAAAAAGCAAATCTACCTTATACGACTGCAGCGGAACGTGCTACACAATATAATGGGCAAATACATATTGTGGGCGGACAAAATGCGCAAGAAACACACAATAAATATTATGTTTATTCGCCAGATACAAATACGTGGACTGCTAAACCAACATTGCCGGCACGATTAGTAAGGAATGATTTAACTTTTGCAAGCGACGTGTTATTTGTAATGGGCGGTCAGACGTATGACGACCAAAGACAGCCAACAGGTTACAATGTTGATGATATATTTAATTTGCCACTAGGCGATACTGCTTGGAATAAGCTAGATGGCGCAAAATTAGGTATTGGAGATCAAGCAACATATTTTACAACAGTTACCTTGAACAATAAAATTCACGTTCTTGGTGGTCCAGCTTCCACACCTAAGAGACCTCCCATTTTCACACCTAAGAGACATCAAATTTACGATCCAATTGCAAAAACTTGGATTAACGGTGCGCCATTGGTAGTTGGCACGCAGAGACCAGTAGCAGCCGTAATTGAAAATAAAATTTATTTACTTCAGGATGAAGGTTCAACACAAAGAGTTTACACTTATGACGAAGCTGCTGACAAATGGGTAGCTAAATCAGATTTTGTATTTGATAAACCTCTAAATCAAATTATGGCTTGGGGAGTATTTGGAAAAGATAAATTAGGGGTATTCTCAATTTACAAAAATAGTGTTTACGATACTAAAACAAATTCCTGGAAAGAGTTGGCTTTGGCGCCAGTCAACATTTATACAAATTATGCTGGAGCCGCAGTAGACGGCAAAATGTATTTGGTTGGCGGAACAAGCCAAGTAGATATAGGCACACAATATATTTATCTAAATACAAATTGGGAATACACACTTCCAAATTGGGAATTAGATGTAAAGGTATTAGCCGAGCAGAAGTTTAGCGAACAAATAGTAGGCAGTCAGGATACAAATCAAACAACTAACCAAACGACAAATCAAACATCTAATGAAACGACACAGCCATCAGACACAAGTACCGACACTGGAAATATAATTAATCAAACTCTCGGCGGCGACAAATCAATAAAGTGCAAAGAAAATGAGATTTTAGTCGGAAGCAAATGCATACAAAAAACACCCGGCGAAAGCATATGCGGAAATGACAAAGTAGAGACTAGTGAGCAGTGTGACGGCATCAGCGCTGTAGCTTGTCCAGGTTTATGTACAACCTCTTGTGGCTGCCAATACATACCAGATGACGGCGTATGCGACAAAGACGCTGGCGAAGTAGGAGCAGACTGCGATAAAGGAACTCTAGTTTGGATAGGAGCATTGCTAATTTTGCTTGTAGCCGGCGGAGTATTTTGGTACTTCAGATATTACTTAGGTTTAGAAGGATTTGATTATGAATCAATAAGAGCGAAATTTATGAAACTGATAAGAGGCGGTAAATCTTCTGCAAGGTCATTAGCATCTTCAAGCAGCTCTGGTAAAGGTGCAAGTGAATCAGAAATAAAATCATACATCGCCTCAACTAAAAGTATGGGCTACTCATCTTCTCAAATCAGGAGCGCACTAAAAAGAAAGGGATGGAGTGGCGCTATAATTGACAGGTATTTGGGTACAGCTTAAGCTTCGCTTAATCGGTATTACCTCAGAGCAAGCTATCTGTCGGCACAGCTTAAGTCATTAAGTTTAATAAGCGGTTAATTAGATTCTGCTATTATGAAAGTAGCATTTGTGCCTGTAAGAAGTTTGAAAGAAGTAGAATTTAGTGAGCAGAATCTTAACATATTACAGCCGTACAGTAAAGTTGGTTTGTTTGCAGCTATTCAATTCCAAGACCAGCTGCCAGAGATAAAGAAAGCTCTTGAAATTTTTGGGCTGAAAGTACTTATTCCAAAACCAAAATTGCACGCAGTTGCAGACGGACAAGTTCTTGGCTGTGATGTATCCGGTCCTAAGGATATTGAGAACGAAGTTGACGCATTTTTATACATAGGCACGGGACATTTTCATCCTATGGCTCTTGAAACCAAAACAAACAAACCTATTTTGTGTTTGAATCCATTTACTAGCGAATTAACTGAAACTCCAGCTGAAGAAATAGCACTCTTGAAAAAAAAGAATATTATGAGACTAGCAAAAGCAAAAGATGCAAGAGTTTTAGGATTATTAGTAACAACAAAATTGGGACAGAATGAGATGCAGGGCTATGTTTCCGAAGTTAAGAAAAAGCTTGAGGCTATGGGAAAAGAAGTGTATGTTTTTATTACGGAGTTAATCAATCCTTATGACCTTTCGCAGTTCCCGCAAATAGAAGCTTGGGTAAATACAGCTTGTCCGAGGATTACCGATGACCAATCTGTATATGGTAAACCGCTTATAAATGTAAGAGAAATACTAGAATAACTGTGTACATTTAAACAAAGATGTAAGAGAGTAAGGCTTAAAAACCGAAATCAAACAAAAAGAATATGGAACTCAACGTTTTAAAAAAGGAAGCTGGCGAATTAAAAATACAATTTAAAAATGCAGACCAGGGCTTTCTAAATCTCATAAAAGATGTTCTTTGGACAGAATCAGGAGTAGAAATGGCTGGTTTTAAAATAGACCACCCAGAAACTAACGGAGCTTTGTTCACATTAAAAACAAAAGGTAAAGCAGCAAAAGATATTTGGAACTCTGCTTTGAAAACAGCAAGTGATGAATTTACAAGCTTTGCTAAATGTATAAAAAATCTCTGATTTTCTATACCACGGGCTTCGCTTATGTTGGTATAAAAAACTCACTGGAGTCTATAAGTTTTAGTGCTTATGTTTTACGTGCGTGTATTTTGTAAACTTATGCCAAATGAAATCTGCAAAGGCTCCGGCTGCAACAATTACAAAAACCCAATATAGAATTGGGAAAGCCATTGATGCAAAAGCTATTATTACTAATGTAGCCGCATAAATGAGCCATCTGTAAAAATCAAATTGATGATCTTTTATCCCTTTTCTCAATCCGTGTTTAAAGTGCTGCAATTTTACCATAGTGTTTTTCTCTTAAGATAGCTTGCTATCCAAATTATGAATGCGCCGATTGGCAGGGCAACAACAAAAAATGGTGCACCGATGCCTGCTAAGTAACCAAATACTAAGCCTATTATTAGCCACGCCAGCTCTTCCAGCGAAATTATTTTTTTGGATTTCTGAATTTTAACCATTTTATTGTGCTGGCTGTTGTATCATACCAGTGACCAGTTCTATTGGTATTAGGTTGTATCTTACCGCAAATACTACTAATGCTATACCAATAAGCATACCAAATATGAGGATGAAAATATCCGCTGTACCCATAAAGTGCTGACCTCTCTTATCCATAGCCTATCCTTAAGTAAACAGATAATTGTAATGGACTATATAAATTTACCTAATAGAATATTTTATTATACAAATCTCTGTCTATTTTATTGAAGTCTTGTATTATTTCTGCTTGTATCTCCAATTCGCCTTCTTGGCCCCATACTTTTCCCATTACTCTTACAAATTTTCCTTCTTGCAGTTGTTCAAACTCTTTTGGATCATTTGTAAGTATTAGAATTTTATTTGCGCCGTCATCTAGAATAAATGAGCCGATGTCTTTGTTTTTGCTTATTATGGTTCCAGCTAAACACACTCTTCCAATCTCTGGTTTCAAGTCTGAAATTCTTTTTGGAATTGCTGGAGCTCTTCTAATAATTTGTTTTTGTTCTTCAGCCATCTAAGTATATTCCCTCCTTGTAGTTTTACATTTGGTGCATCTAAAGAATTGTGTTTCAGGTTCATCTGAGCCTCTGGTTTGCTCTGTCCACCAGAATGCAAATTTATTTCCGCATTTTTTACAGTCGGATTCAACCATTGGTAAAGTATCAACTATTTCCTGCGTCGCTCTTTTGGTTGTCCTTTTCTCGTGTACAATTTTTTCCTTGACGACAGTTCCACCCTCTGTCTTAGAACGCTTACCGCATTTAGAACAGGCAAGCATTTTGCCGGCACTTGTTGGCAACATTAAGCCGCCGCAATCACAAAACTCCATCGTACCTCAAATTTGAAACCATCCTACTAAAAAAGCTTTGCGATGGTTATGAATATAACTTTTATCCAGCCAAGTACAGGTATCCACCCAACAGCTTTACCTTCTATTTGATTTTCAGATATAGCCTTTTCAAACTCTATTTGTGCTATATTATTATCCCCTTTAGTTTGTAATGTATTATTAGCGGCAGATATAGCTATTATTCTATGTATAATCGGCTCTGTATTCTCCGCTACATTATATACTATTATATCGCCAACTTTTAACTCATCAAAAGGAATCTTCTTTACAACAAATACATCTCCTTTATTGAACCCATTAGATTTGTAGAACTTATCAAATTGACTTTTTGTAATGCCATTTGCTTCATACCACGCGCCGTTATTTATCCACCAGTCATCAAACTTTTCATTATGCGTCATAGATGTAGAAATCACAGCGACAACAGGAAAATCGGTACCAAGCGCCAGACCTAAAACAGGAAATAAGAGGAATTTGCCAATTAGTATTACAATTAACGCGTTAACTAAATAAGATTGTATAGATTCCTCGTGTGCAAGAAAATGCCATATTTTCCCTTGCGTGGTTTTGTGGTTTTCATAAGCGCATTTATCCATAAGATTTGTTTAACTATACGAATTAAAAGTTTATCTGCCTTTAACAGCTTGTCCGATTAAAGAATAAAGTGTAACGCCGCCTATAAATCCGCCGATACATACGCCCGCGATAGGGATTATCATTGCTAATACTCCAACAAGCAGAGATGTATAAACCATACCAACCAGCCACGCCATAAAGTAATGCCCATTGAAGACTTTTTTACTTATAGCCTTGAAATCAAAGCCAGCTTTGAAATCATTTTTGACTGCGTAATTCAACAGTGCACCAGGTAAAAAGTATGATGTTATAATCATAATTAAAATTGCGACTAATATTCCTATTCCAAAACCGACCGTTCCGCCAAGTACGTTTATTAGATTACCAGATATTATGCTTGCTAACAACGATAAGCCGAATAAAATCAATATTAGTAATGCTGGAAGTAAATATATCAGCGAAATAACAAAAGCCGTAAGACCTCTGGCAAATAAATCTCCAAAATCATCCCAATTTGGCAAATCGCCTTTCGGGTTCTTCGCAGCATTCTTTAAAATATATCCAAGGGCAATAAAATTAACAATTGGTATTGAGTGTATTACTATCCCTACTAAAAGATTTTTCCAGTTTGAGAAAGGCTTTCCGAAAGCTGCGCCATAATCGACCATAGGAAACTATATTTTGTACGATATATAAGCTTTTATGTCGCCGTGAAGCAAGAATTAAAAGCCTTTGCGAGGTTAGAAAATTATGTTTGCATTGAAGTTAAGTGAACCACGAGTTTTGAATGCGTGTATTAGTGTTATATCTGATTTCATCAACGAAGCAACATTTGGAGTAGATAAAGACGGAATAAAATTAGTAGCTATGGATCCGGCAAACATATCTATGGTAATTTTGAATTTGTTACCATCTACTTTTTCAGAATATAATGTTGAAGCTAATTCAGAAATTACAGTTAATTTAGATAAGTTGAAACAAGCACTTAAGAGGGTTAAGCCAACAGATAGTTTAGCTTTGACATTAGATAAAAACAAACTTAAGATAACTGTTTACGGAAAATCTGTTAAGCGATTTTATATCCCGCTGCTAGAAAGAGAAAGCAAGGAAAGAAAAATTCCTGCATTTGATTTTATGGCGACAGCAGAAGTCGATTCTTTAGAATTTAGAGATTACATTGATGACACATCGATTGTTGCAGATGCAATAAGATTTGAAGCTGATAAGAATATTTTTATAATTTCTGGCGGAGACGTCGGAAGCAAAGTTACAGTTGAGCTGACAAAAGGAAATGATGCTTTGCTTTCAATCGCCGCAGCGGGCGCAGTAGGTTCAGTTTACAGCTCAGATTATTTGAAAAAGATGGCGAGAGCAGCAGCACTTGCAGATACGGTTACGGTGCAGTTCGCAAATGATTATCCATTAAAGCTTGATTTCAAAAGTCTAAATAAATTGCAGATGAGCTTTGTTCTTGCACCAAGAATAGAAAACAAATAAACAGCGCGTTAATTATACTTAAGGAGATAAATTCACATAATAAGATATCAGGAGCAATTTTAATACACTAAAAAGTCTGGCTTGCCAAATAATTATTTCTTTAAGTTTCTTTTTCTTGTTGGTTTTATTTTACCAGTTCGCCTTCTGTGTCTATTTATTCTTTTTTCGTTCCGTCGTTTTCCCATACGTTTTACTTACGATTGTGGATTTAAAAAATGTATGTTATGTTTACAACTGCAACGAAGAATTTAAATATAACCAACGGCGGTTGATTTTAGTTTTAAGGTGTGTGACGATGGCAAGGAGGAAAAAAACAATTAACAGATCTGGAGCTAATACTCGCGGATCTGGGAAAAAATATTACGTTTTGGTACAAAGCGGAAAGGACACCGATCACGTGTTTACTGGAAGTCAACCAAGACGTGCAGCATTGAAAGCTGCAACTAGAGGCTACACAAAAATACATTTGAGAGAACGTGGAACTGGTAAGATTCACAAATTCAAAGGAAGCAGAAAGAGAGTTTCAGCTCCCGATGGATCGCCAAGCTGGTTACCACAAATGGTTTGGAGACCATCTGTTAAGAAAGAAGGCTTGGAAAAACTTGAGAAGCACGGAAGAAAGTAAATCTTTTTTCTCCCTAAGCAAACTTTTGTTTGCTGGGCCCAGCTGAAGTTTATTCAGCTTGGTTTTTTTATTCTTAATGAATTATGTTTAATGCACATAATAGGGCATTTCATCTCGTAACTTTTCTTTCAACTTAAACAGCTTGATATGACCGTGATCCTTCACAACTTCTACTTTTTGATTAAGATGATTTTTTAGATAATGGCTGACTGTGCTTTTTTTCATACCGGTTTTTCTTGCAATGTCCCTGACCCAAGAACCGTGTGTGTTTGTCCGTAAGACATACAAAATTAATTCTAATTTTAGTGGATCGTGCCCCTTCTTTCTAGCCATTTTACCCCATTATGTAGTAATATTATGGACGAATGGGCAATATATAGATTTCTAATTTAATTTAGTCATAGATTTATTTTATTAAGTTTAATTTTGGACAAGTTTGTCCAATTGATTAGTTATGCGCTATGGTGTGGCTTAAATTATGTTAAAAGACCCATATATTAGTATTTATTGGACAAGCGTCCAAACGACTTATACAGACTTTGTTATTAATATAAATTAAAACTTGTCCAACGTTTCACTATTGAAAATAATATTAATATAAAATTATGGACTTAGTTTGAATTAGTAACGAATTATTTTTTTCCTAGAAGTATGTTTAATTTTACTCCATTTTTTGAGCCAAAGGTAAATTATTGGTAGAATTCCTGCAGTATTTAGTATGAAAAGTACAATAAACCAGGTTTTTTCTTTTCGTCCGCTGGCTTCCCAAAGCGCCCAGCCTTTGAAAAATAAATCCCAAATAGAAATTATTACAATTAGGGGTAAGAAGTATTGCGATTGCATAAAACTAATAGCCATTTCTTCAAATGCCATACCTATTTTCAACAAGAGCTTTGTTTAAAAAGTTGTGGGCATATGCGATGCATACGGGCCGTATAGATTATTAGTACACATTTAAACAAAGCATTCAACTGGAAAGAGTTTATAAATTACGCAGATGTTTTTGAAATATGGCAAAACCTGTGAGATTCCGGACTGATGCGGATAAGAAAGCATTTTGGCATAGCACATCGCACATATTAGCCGACGCAGTAACGAGACTTTATCCGGATGTAAAGTTAGGTTTCGGACCGGCAATTGAAGAAGGATTCTATTATGACTTTTACAGAAGCAAACCATTTGATTACGAAGAACTGCAAAAAATTGAGCAGGTGATGAAAAAAATAATTAAGGAAGATAAATTTTTTAAACAAATTTACAAGTCCAAAAAAGAAGCAAATGAATTTTATCAAAAAGAGCCATTCAAGAAAGAGCTAATTAAAGAAATAGAAGAAAATAAAATTTCATTTCATAAGCACGGCGAGTTCGCAGACTTATGCAACAACCCCGTTATTGAATCTGCTGGACAAGTAAAAGCTTTCAAGTTGTTAAACACGGCAGCAGCATATTGGCGTGGCGATAACAAAAGAGAAATGATGCAGCGAATTTATGGTATTTCATTTCCAACAAAAGAACAATTAGATGAATACTTAGCACTTTTGGAAGCGCGAGAAAGAAAAGATCACAGAAAAATTGGTCCGAAATTGAAATTGTTCACGCAAGTAGAAGAAGTCGGCACAGGCCTGCCATTGTGGCTGCCGAAAGGAGCAACTATTCGGCGAGTTATTGAGAGATATATTACTGATAAAGAATTGAAAGAAGGTTACGAGCACGTTTATACTCCCGCATTAGCAAGAACAAAACTCTATGAACTTTCAGGACATTTAAATCATTATAGAGATCATATGTATCCTGTAATGAAAGTTGATACCGAAGATTTAGTTTTGCGGCCAATGAATTGTCCCCACCACATACAAATTTACAAATTTGAATCAAGAAGTTACAACGATTTACCTATTAGACTTGCAGAATTAGGAACGATGTATAGATACGAAGCATCTGGGGCTCTGTATGGTTTGGCGAGAGTCAGAGGAATGACTCTTAATGATGCGCACATATTTTGCACACCCGAACAAGTAGAAGATGAAGTGAAAAAAGCTTTGAAATTCATAAGAGACGTATACGCAGATATGGGTTTGATAGATTATTATCTTATGCTTTCATTGCACGATCCGAAAAATAAAGAAAAATATATTGACAATGATGTAATGTGGAAGAAATCCGAAAATTCATTAAGAAAAGTTTTGAAAAGTATCAAAGTGGATTTCGTAGAGAAAGAGGGCGAAGCCGCATTCTACGGTCCAAAAATAGATGTGCAAGTTAAGAATGTGCACGGAAAGGAAGAAACTCTCGCAACAATTCAATTAGATTTCAATTTGCCGGAGAAATTCCAGCTCGAGTATGTTGATAATAATAACCAAAAGAAAAGACCAGTAATGATTCACAGAGGCGGACTTAGTACAATGGAGCGCTTGACTGCGTTTTTGATAGAGAGGTACGAAGGCGCATTTCCTCTTTGGTTATCGCCCGTACAAGTACGCGTATTAACTTTTACAGACAGAAATGTCAAGTTTGCGGATAAAATAAAAGAAGAATTTTTACAGCAAGGACTGCGAATTGAGACAGACTATTCCAACAGAACTGTTGAGTATAAAGTCAGAGACGCAGAGTTAAATAAAATTCCATATATTATTGTAATTGGAGATAAGGAAGAGAAGAATAAAACTCTTGCAGTGCGAAAGCGCGGAGTGCAAGGCGTAAAATTCGGAATTAAGATGGAAGATTTCTCAAAGCAGCTGCAAAAAGAAATAGATAGTAAAGCGTAGAAAATTTCTGAATTTTCTTGCCTCACCGAACTTAAGGTTCAGTAAAGTTTAAATACAGACAAAAAGTTTCTCTGCGTTCGGTAAAACAAAATGGTAAATAATTACGCACGAGAAAAAGAAATAGCACAAAGCTATAGGGGCGGAATAGGCGCATTTGCAGTAATTAGTAAAACCGGCGAAGTATTGTATTCTCAATTACCGGGTGAATCTCATGCACCAACATATAGCATTATGTTGGCTACAGCTTATGGAGCCGCAGCAACAGTGGGCGCTGGAATTAAAGGCATAGTTGTAAGCGACGAAGCTGGCGAAACTCATATCATACCTGCGAGAAATCTTTTAGTCATAGCTAACTTAAAAGGCAGCACAGAAGAAAAGCAGTCTCTTGATAGTTTAGTGGCGCAGCTTGAAGTCTTAGGAAATTAAAACTAATTTAGTTCTGCTTGTTTTTCCTCTGACTATTTCAACGTTCTTTTTGAACGTCTTTTTCAGGAATCTTACTAATTCCAGATTAGCTTTGCCGTCAGTTGGCGGGGCCGCTAATGTGATTATCATTTCTTTTTCTGACCGAGAAATTATTTTAGTCTCTCTCGCATTTGGCTTTACTTTAATCAGCAAAGTTTGTTTCATAATATATTTATACAATTGTTATTTCATAAACTTATGCAAAAATTGATAATTCTTTTCGCCGCAATAGTTTTAGTTAGCGGATGCGTAGATGGTTTTTCGGCTGCATCATTTGCTTTTTCTGATGAAGAAAAGAGCTGCGATGAACTTATTTCCGATATGCATAGTGATATAATTGATGCAATTGAAAACAACGAAATAACAACTGCTAAGAGAGTTATTGATGGAGATACATTAGTTTTGGAAGACGATACAAAAATAAGATTGATTGGAATTGATACAAAAGAACGCAGCGAGGAATCTTACAAAGAAGCAAGCAGTAGTTTAGCAGAGTTAACGTTAGGAAAAAAACTTTATCTGACTGAAGATATTACTGACAAAGACAAATACGGCAGAAGCTTGAGATATATTTTTACTGAAGACACTTTTGTAAATGCAGAGCAGGTTCGCAGAGGGTGGGCGAAGAGTTATAGATATGAGCCAGATACATACTACTCTGATTTATTTGACTGCCTTGAGACCGAAGCGAAGCAGAATGGAATTAGCGTTTGGACTTAGATTTTTCTTTTGTATACGGATACCTATTTACGTGACCGCAGGCTTTGCACTTATACTCAACAGCCTTAAGTTTGGAATTGATTTTTACCTCTACGTTTCTTCCAGGATGTAAATATGCGTAGCATTTATGACAGAACTTTCTTCTTTGCTCTCTCGTGAATTTGAGATTAAACTTCATAGCAAGTTTTCTAGCTAAAAATACATAGCGATTAGCTCTCTTTTGTTCTTTTGTTCTACCTGCCTCTCTGAATAGAATTGCAATTCTTTCTTCCGCAATTTCCTTTTGCCACTCTGGTTTGTCGCGTCTTTGCATATAATTATTACAAATCAGCCGTATAAAAATATTTAAAGAGTAGCTATCTATAAAAAATGATGGTTAAAACAAATAATGCTTTTCAAATAGCAGCCATAGTGGTAATTGCTTTGCTTGGTTTGTCTCTTGTTGTGAGCACGACGGGTTTTGGAGTCACAAAATTAGGAACAGGAGCTTCAGACGCAACACCAATATGTACTGACTCTGATGACGGATACGGTGCTAATTTGCGCGGAACTTGTAGCAATAACAACGGTGATTTTACAGATTATTGCGTAAGTGAAAATCAGCTAAACGAATACTTCTGTATGAACTATAATTGCGAAGTAAATATAGTAACCTGCGGACCAGACAGAACTTGTGTAGATGGCAGATGTATTTTTGCTTAAGTTAATTTTTATTTCTTTTATATAAATCCTAAAAGCAATCTATTGCGCAGCTGAAACTAACCTAAATGTTGCGAATGAGCGATCTTCTGGCACAGCTAAAGTTATGCCGTCATCATCTACATCTTTTACAATTACGCCTTGTTTCGTTATCAATACTCCGTTTGTATCTTTTATGCTCTTGCCGTTCCACGTAATTGTACTTAAATCTGAACCAGAGAATGAGAATGCAATGTTATCATTTTCCTGTGAAGATTTTAGTGTATAAATTCCACCGCTTTTTACCAAATCTAATCTTTCAATTCGCCCTATATTTGTGCCGTCAAAACTTCCGGCTTTTATTCCGTTGTCATAATAATATAAATTGCCGCTCCCAGTAATCCAGAATTCTCTTGTCCTTGTACTGCCGACTCTCAAATTATTTGTGTCAGCTTCGAAGTGCACAGCTTGTTCAGTTGTGCCGCCCGCTTCTGTAAAGTCTTCTGAAACCATCTCTATACCAACTGTCGTAGTATCACTTGTTGTAGTTGCGTCAAGGCAAATATGCATGTAGTCTTCCGGCAAGTTTATGCACTCGCCTTTTCTTGGTGTATCATCATCGTTTGAAGAATAGTCAAATGCGTTTTCTATTCCGATAAAAGGTCCGGAGAACTCTTCAGATTCGGAAGTTACGGTTGAACCAGTTGTACTTAAGTCGCTGGTGTATCATCATCGTTTGAAGAATAGTCAAATGCGTTTTCTATTCCAATAAAAGGTCCGGAGAACTCTTCAGATTCGGAAGTTACGGTTGAACCAGTTGTACTTAAGTCGCCTATGTTCCACCGCCACTTCTGATTATCTGCGCTGTAGTAGCCGCCGTCTGATACAGTGATTAGTGACTGCGTTCCAACAACTATTTTTGCAATGTTATTTTCCAATGAAGATGAATCATAAAATGAATCTATGTTTGTTACTTGTAAGCCGTTAATGAATTCTGAGCCGCCCTTTTCAATTACCCCAGCTTCGCCATCTATTTCAATTATTATTGCACCATTAGAGCCAACTCTAGCAAGTCGTACTGATTTGCCTTTAACATCTATTAGCTGTCCGCCAGAAATTAATTTTGAATCGCCTGCGAAAGCAGTAAATTGTTTTCCGCTAACGCTAAATATATTGAATGTTTTTCCTAAGAATTGTATCTGTGCAGGATTGTTTTTTGTAACTTTAGTTAAATCAACATTATTGTCAAAGGCATAGTAGAGTTTTATTGAACCTGGCTTAGCTTCAAAAACTACATCGTTGTAGTTGGAACTTGAAGTTAGTGTTGTAGCAGCGCCGGCAAATTTACCTCTGTTATTGAATACGAGAAGTTCACGGGAGTTTGAAGTGGTACCACCGATATTTAAATCGCCTTTGAACATACATAGATCGCTTCTATCTAATTCCGAACCGAGTTCGGTTGATAGATTGTCTCCGATTCCTATGTTGTAAATTATTTGTCTGTTGCACGGCTCTGTGCTTGCAGCGAAGCCAGTTTGAGGTGGCGTGAAAATAGCATAAAATGTAAGCGTAATTATAGTAACTATTAGTAGAGCTTTAACCCAGGCGACCATATACTTAATGATAATAAATACTATATAAAATGAATGAAAAGTCAGCAGCTTTCTGACGTTCCCGCGTATGACGCAGTACAGGTCAAAACGTGACTGAGCTTCACTTCCGTGTTCGGAATGGGAACGGGTGTTGCCCCAGCGCTATGACCGCTGACTATGATTTTTGATTTATGGGATTTAAAAGACTAACTATTTGTAATTAAACAGGTTTTGTAGAGTTTTATAAGTAGATGATAGTGGATTAGTGTACTGTTTAGATGAGCTTTTCTGAGGCGTACAATATACGTGGTCTTTGTCTACTCCGCACATATTCTTTTACATCCGCCCTTTTATTTAAGGGTTTTTATGATAATACAGGCTAAACTTGTGGTTCGGCCAGAGGTGTGAGACTACGAGCCTAAGCTCATAAATCACTACCTGAAAGTAGCTATTAGAGTATATAAATCTTTCCGCAAATATATGAGTATGAATTATAAACTCATAGGATACGGCAGTCTTATTAGCCACAAAAAGTGGGCTCAATATGCCACGCATAAGCATCATTTTAAGCAAGTTTTAGTTAAGGGCTACAAGCGCATTTTTGATATAAAATACCATGGCGGCGATGTCTTAAATGTAGAAAAGTCAGTAGGACACCATTTTAACGCAGTAATGTTTACTATAACGCCAGAAGAATTAGCAAACCTAAAGAGGCGTGAATCAGGCTATAATTTAGAGCTGTGCTGTGTGCACGATTTTAAGACCGGCAAAAAAATTGGCAAGGGTTATTTATTCATAGATTATATTAACGCAATTGAGCACCACAAAAAGGCTAGACCGCTAAAAGAATACTTCAAGGTTTGCAGAGAAGCAGCGTATCATATTAGTAAAAAATTCGGAAAAGAATGGGACAAAACCACATACACTGCCGATAACGAACAAATATATAGTTGGTTAAAAAATAATAAAAGTTTTGACAGCATTAGGTAAGAAGTTATTTATACGCTATTATGTAAATAATGATATGCCGCTTCCAAATCAACCCATTACTAATAAAGTTAATCCAAAACACCATAATCACATCCCAATGCAAATAGATTTGTGGGCAAAACCGCAGAATGTTACAATAATAGAGGGCTTTCCGGGATTGGGATTTGTTGCAACGATTGCAATTGAATATCTTTTAGATCATTTAGAAATAGAAACTATTGGTAAAATATGGAGTCCTAATTTACAGCCAATGGCTCTGGTGCACAAGGGAAAAATTATGCAGCCAATGGAAATTTTTTATTCTAAAAAATACAACTTAGTTATTTTAGAAGCATTTTCCGGAATTGAGGGATTGGAATGGGAGATTGCAGATGCACTTGTGAAACTTAATGACACGTTGAAGGCAAGAGAAATTATTTCAATTGAAGGAATAGGTGCTCCGCCACTGGTAAAAGAAGAACTTACAGCATACTATTCAACAAATCAGCCGGATAAAGTTAAACTTTTGGAGTCAACTGGCTGCGAACCGCTGATGGAGGGTATGATTTTTGGAGTTTCCGGAGCGCTGATGATAAAAGGTCACGATAATGTAAAGACAAGTTTTATTTTTGCAGAAGCGCAGCAAAATTTGCCAGATTCAAGAGCTGCGGCGCGAATAATAGAAATACTTGACAAATATTTGGGTCTGCAAGTAGAGATTGAACCTCTCGTAAAGCAGGCAGCAGATATGGAACTAAGACTTAAGGATTTGCTGCGGAAAATGAAAGAGCAGAAAGGCTTCAAGCAGGAAAGGGAAGACGAAGATACAGATTATATTGGTTAAATCTTGAAAAGCTCTTCGATATTTTTGTTTGTCTCTTGTATTACATTATCTTCTGTAACATTCTTTAGTTTTGCAATTTCTTTAATTATTAATTTAACATTTGCCGGTTCATTTCTTTCTCCTTTGACTGGAGCAAGCACAGGCGAGTCTGTTTCTAAAACCACATGTTTGAGCTCAATTGCTTTGACAACATTTTGTTTCGCTTCGCTATACTTAATTGTATTGCCGATAGAAATTTTATAACCAAGTTTTATTGCTTGCACCGCTTCATCAACAGTTCCTTCAAATGCGTGCAATATAACGTTCTTAGCTTTGTTTTTCCGCAAAACTTCCAAGACATCTTTCATTGACCATCTTGAATGAATTACTAATGGTATGTTTAGTTTTTTAGCAAGCAAAATATGTTTTTCAAAATAGTTTATCTGACGGACTTTCTCTTTTTCATATCTTTCTTTCGGCAGTTCATGCTTAAGCCACATATAATCCAAACCAGTTTCAGAAATAGCTATGATTTTATTAGAATTACTTTCTACGAATTTTAATTCAGCTTCTATTTCTTTATCGGAAAAATCTGGCACGCGTGTTGGATGAAAACCCAAACTAGCATAACAGAATTTTGGATATTTTTTTGCCAGCTCGAGAACTTGCCTGTTGCTTTCTGGATGCTCGCCAGCAACAAGAACTCCGTTTAGTACTTTTTTAGCATTTTTGATAACATTATCTATGTCTGTGAATTTCTTATCGTACAAATGTGCGTGTACATCGAATGCTTTCATATGCCCCCAAGAGGATTTGAACCTCTGACCTGCTGTTTACGAAACAGCCGCTCTGCCGGACTGAGCTATAAGGGCAACGCAAGTTAGTCTAATCTCTGGATTGGTCAACCTTAAAAATCAGTTGATTTTTGAGACTAGAAAAACTAATGTTTTTCTGTGCCTTGTTATCGCAACACCTTTAAAGATACTTTTGATTTAAAAGTTAATGGTAATACTTGACTGCAAAATAAATAGAATTATTGAAGAGTCAAAAGATACACGAACTTTACAACTTAAACCAATAAAAGGCAGTATATTTGATTTCAAGCCAGGTCATTTTGTAATGTTATTTATAAAAAATGATGACGGTGAGTTCAAAGAATCAAGAGCTTATTCAATTGCAAATTCTCCGACAAGAAAAACACATTTAGATATAACTTACAAGAAAGCAGGCTATTTCACAGGTAAACTGCACGAACTAAAAATTGGAGATGTTGTAAGAGTTAAAGGACCATACGGACAATTTACTTATGACGAGACTTGCAAAGATGCAGTTTTGCTTGCTGGTGGTGTCGGCATAACGCCATTTAGATCTTATCTTGAATACGTATTTGACAGGAATTTACCAAACAAATTAACTCTTATTTTTAGCAACAAAACTTCTGTAGATATACTTTACAAAAAAGAATTGGAGAAATTAGATAACCAAAAAAATGTAAGAGTATTTTTTACACTAACAAGAGATAATTGGAAAGGGTTGACTGGCAGAATAGATGCTAAACTTTTGAAAGAATGCTGCGGTAATAAAATCGCAGAAAAAATCTATTATATTTGTGGTACTGGTGATTTTGTTAAAGCGATGACAGCCCTTTTGCAGGAAATAAATGTTTCAAAGGAAAATATCAAAATAGAGAGCTTTGGCGGATAATAACTGTAAACTAGAAAACAATATATTAGAGCAATTGCTGTTATTTATATGCCACAACGATATGAAGAGTTATTATTTGCAGCCCGCAAAGAAATGAGTGTAGCAGATCATTTGCTTTATGTTACTTATCCTGTCGTAAAGGAATCAAAATTTCTTTTGTCAATTGCCAGCAAAATAGCGACATCCGCAAGATTAGCATTGCAGGCGCTTTTGGAATATGAAAAGATGAACAATAGTATTATGGACTATCCGCAGAGCTTTGTTTCGCAAATGAGTTTGTATAAGAGAGTAATTGAGCCAAAGTACAGATTAGATTCGACATTTCATAGGCTTATGCAAAGATTATTTGAAATCTATCAATCTAATAAAAGTTCTGTAGTGAAATTCAAACGCGGTGACTCTTATATTTTAGCAAGTAAAGATTACACTTTATCTGTTTTGGATTATGAAACTGTGAAAAAGTATGCAAACGTAACTAAGAAATTCATAAGCAGTGTTGATGAAATATCCAAGGTGGCAAATGTCTCGGATCAGCCAAGCTAAACAAAAACTGCGGTTTGCAGATTATTTACTTTCTAAGAATGACGAGCAGATGAATCAATCTGCTGTCAGAAATATTTTTGATGCAGCTAATTTAGCAGCAAGAGAATTTGTAAATAATGAAAATGTTACGCCTGCTTTGCTTAGGAATAAAATGAATTATAACTCGCCGGAGGAAAAGGCTTTCTCAGATAACTTTCTGTTGCTGTGGAAACTGGTTTCAGCAGAACAAGATAAAGATACTATTACAAAGGCTTATAATATGGTAAAAGCTTTTGTAAAATTTGTAGAGGAAAGAGCAGCAAACTCTGAAATATAAAATATGATTAAAAATTCGATATACGTCGTTGATACTTCTGTAATAATAGAAAAGAAAATTAGCGAATTAGTAAACAAGGGTGATATTAAAGGAACTATAATTATTCCTAATGCTATTCTAGCAGAATTAGAAAATCAGGCAAATCAAAATCATACTGAAGGTTTTTTAGGACTTGAAGAGATTAAGGACCTTAGAGAGTTAGCAGCAAAGAAAAAAATTGAACTAATATATGAGGGTGACAAGCCAACCGAACTTTACATAAGAGGTGCGCGATATGGTGCAATTGATAATTTAATTAGAGATATTGCAGCAAGAAACGAAGCCACACTTATCACTGGAGACAAGGTGCAGGCAGCGGTTGCAGAAGCTGCAGGTATAAGTGTAATTCTGATTTTACCTTCGCCACCATCAGATGAAAAGATTGAACTGGAGAAATTCTTTGACAAACATACTATGTCTGTGCATATCAAAGAAGATACAATTCCAGTAGCAAAAAAAGGTTTGCCGGGAAATATGGAAGTTGTAAAATTATCTGATAAAAAAATGCATAAAGATGAAGTGAAAAAATTGGTTGAAGATGTGATTGAGAAAACCAAGAGTACGCAGGGTGCATTTGTGGAAATAAATCATCCCGGAACAACAATTGTACAGTTTCAAGATTTTAGAATTGTAATTTGTAAACCTCCGTTTTCAGACGGCTGGGAAATTACTGCAGTTAGACCAGTTGCAGCACTGAATATTGAGGATTACGAAATAACCGAAAAACTAATGCAAAAACTTGACTTAACATCATCCGGAATTTTGATTTCCGGCTCGCCCGGTTCTGGAAAGACTACTTTCGCCGCAGCTTTAATTAAACACTACTTGAAATTAGGAAGAATAATTAAAACAATTGAAAGCCCAAGAGATTTGAAAGTGCCGGATGAAGTAGTCCAGTACTCTAAAAATTTAGGAACGCGCGACGATATACATAATGTTATGCTCCTTTCGCGGCCAGATTATACTTTTTTTGATGAGATGAGGACAACAGATGATTTCAAACTTTACAGCGATTTAAGACTGGCGGGAATAGGACTTGCCGGAGTAGTACACGCAACAAAGCCTATTGATGCGCTCCAAAGATTCGTTGGCAGATTAGATTTAGGAGTAATACCTCAAGTTATTGATATGATTATTTTTATGTCTGATGGAAAGATAAACAAAGTTCTTGAAGTTTTTATGAAAGTTAAGGTGCCAAGCGGTATGACTGAATCAGACTTAGCTCGGCCAGTAATAGACGTAAAAGATTTGGAAACCGGAAATTTAGAGTATGAAGTGTATACCTACGGCGAACAGACAGTTGTAATTCCAATTGTGACGAAAGGCAAGTCTGGCAGTAAGGGTACAGCATTAGCATACAGCGCTAGAGAAGCTAAACAATTTGTTAGCTTTTATTTTCACGGCGGAAAAGCGAGAGCAGTAGAAATCTTTATAGATGGCTCCAAGGTTGCTACAATAGAAGTTGCAAGAAGCAATGAATTAAATGTTCATAAGAAATCAAAACTTGGCAGATTGTTGCAGACCGCAATGCGAAGCGGCAGATCTGTAGAGTTTGTTAGAACTTCTTGAAATTCAAATATAATGTGCCCGTAGCGCAGCCTGGATAGCGCGTCGGTTTCCTAAACCGTAGGTCGCAGGTTCAAATCCTGTCGGGCACGCTTATAGCATATTCGTATCTAGCTAATTGGAAATACTTAAAAAGTATCGAACAAATTAAAAGATATGCATAAACTTAAATCATCTGGAGATTCAGTATCGCTTATTAAACATGGTCTTCCACAAAATATTACACTCATAGGTCTTGCAATAGTTAGTGTTATCGGATTTTTAGTTTATAGAGACTTTGTAATAATAGAACTCGGAATTATAGGATTTGTAGCAGATCTCCTTTATGAATTATATGGCACCGCAAAAGGCTGGTGGAGTTATGATTTCCTTAGTATTTACGTTATAGCGGGCAGACTGCCTATTGAGATCCCCCTTGCATATTTTTTTATGGGCGCATCAGCTGTAGTATTTGTACTTTTTAGACTTGGCATTTGAAGCGCTCAAAAGACTTTTAATCTGATTTTAGGCATATACAACTGCATCAACCCTGTGTGTATGAAGTATGGGCGCATCAGCTGTAGTATTTGTACTTTTTAGACTTGGCATTTGAAGCGCTCAAAAGACTTTTAATCTGATTTTAGGCATATACAACTGCATCAACCCCGTGTGTATGAAGTAACACAAACTCATAGGGTAGCGCAGCGCGTTGGTAGTTCAACCTGGTAGAACCTCCGCCTTCCAAGCGGATGATCTGGGTTCAAATCCCAGCCAGCGCATACAATTTTACAAAAGCTAAATGGGAGCGTAGGAATTACTTTGTAATTCTGACCAATCCCAGCCAGCGCATATACTTTTAACGCTAAGCCTTTTATAGATTAGTAGAAAATAGCAATTATGAAAGTAGCAGTATTATTCTCTGGCGGTAAGGACAGCACCTATGCTATGCACAGGGCTATGGAACAAGGCAGGGAAATAGTTTGCTTAGTATCTTTGCGCTCAAAAAATCCAGATTCTTATATGTTTCACGTCCCTAACATAGATATGGTAAAAGAACAATCCAAAGCTATTGGTATACCTATACTTTTTAGGTCTACGGAAGGTATAAAAGAAAAAGAACTCAAGGATCTCCGTAATGTTCTTCTGGAAGCAAAAAAGAAATATAATATTGAAGGTGTAGTTTCAGGAGCAGTAGCTTCAGAATACCAAAGATATAGAGTTGAAACAGTTTGCGCCGATTTAGGGTTAAAATCAATTGCACCTTTGTGGCACCTTGATCCCAAAAGATATATGACTGATTTCATCAACGATGGTTTCAAGGCACTAATAGTTTCTGTTGCGGCAGATGGGTTTAGTAAAGATTGGCTCGGCAAACCAATAAATCTAGAAACCTTGGAGGAGCTTCAGAAACTCCACGACAAGTTTGGAATACATATCGGTGGAGAAGGCGGGGAAATCGAAACTTTTGTTACAGATGGTCCAATATTCAAAAAGAAAATAGAAATAGAAGACGCAGAAAAAGTTTGGAACCACGATGCCGGCGTTTATGTAATAAAGAAATTTAAATTAGCTAAGAAGTAGTTTACTCTTCTTCGTCATTTGCTGCACCCGGATTAAATATTTGACCGCTTCCTGTTGCAACTTCACCAATAGTTTCATCTATTTCAAGTATTTGTTGATTTACCGTAATTTCGCCTGTATCTTTTTTAACTTCCGGCAGTATGAATTTATCGCCTGAACTTGGACAGTGCACTACGTTTATTTTGACAGTTCTTTTGTCCGGCAGAACTTCAAGCACTTTGATTGCATATGCTCCTACTTCAACCGTTTCGCCGCCGCGCACATTTGTTACCGCGGTGTTAATAGCAATGCTCGTTGAGTTGTCATCTTTAATATCGACTAATTTCAAACTGTTGCCTTCTAAACCATAGAAGTGTTTATACTTTAAGTCTGCATCTTGGCTGCAAAAGATTTCATCAGTGAATGAATTAGTTCTTATCCTGAAGAAATTATTTGTATCGTTTCGTTCTTTTATTATGTCTGTTGGATCAATTAGAAAATCAATATTTTGTGGTCCATCTCGTATTGGCGACCATTTAAGTTTCATAAAAATTGCATCGCCCGGTCGTATTTCTCCGTCGCGCAATAAAGTTCCATCAGGAGCTTTCACAATTAGTTTTTTCCCAGTAATTAAAATGACGTCTTTTTCGCGGTTGCTTGTTACATATAATACTGGATCATCTGGTCCAAATTTAGCGGTTTTAATTCCGGTGTTATTTATCAAAATATTAAGTGTGTGCTGACCTCCGATTACCGGAGTTTTGGTTGAGACTTCTGCAGATACAATGATTAATTCAGGCAGGTCTTGATTTGCAATAACACTGCCGCTCAAACCGAGCGGACTTACTTGAAAAGCAAATACAGCTATTATGGCTGCTATTAGAGCTATTGGTAACCAATTGGCCATCTGTAAAAGACATATATCTTATATTAAATATTATCTTAAGTGCAAATTGTCATTGATGCGACATCTGCTGAATGATTTGCAGTTTCCCTTACAGCAGATATGTAAACCGCAATTGTATCTGTTTCAAGCGAACCTAATAACCCTATGCTTTTTTTGATTTGGTGGCTTTTGCCATTTACATTTAAATCAATAACGAACTCTTGAAAACCAGTAGAAGTAACACTGTTTAGTTTTACTTCATTTTTATTTAGGACAAAAGAATATCCGGTTGCTAAATTTTTCGTTACGCAATTTCTTCCAACGACATTTCCAGTAATAGCATTCAAATCTATGCCAAGTGTTTCAACTGGAACAAATTGTGACAATAGAAATGCTAATGCAAAAAGAGCAAATACATACTTTACATTTTTGTCCATCATAATAGTTTTTGTAATCTAAGATATATAAATTTTTACAAAGCAGACAAGCTTCCAGTTATTTTGTCAATTTTAGTTTCGTCATCAGGACCTATTCCTAACGCAGTCATCGTTCCTGGAGGCAGTTCAGTTTCTCCAGCATCCTTAATTATGGCGTGTTTTAGTCCTGCTCTGACACACAAATCTGCTAATTTTATCAAATCTTTTTCTGATTTTACCTGCAAAACTATTTTTTTTGCTCCTTGTTTAGTCCAGTCTTTAACGAGTGTAGCTTGGAAAATTTTGTCGTGCTGCTGTGTTTTAAAAACCGCGGAGACAGACGCGTGTGCTGCCTGCGCAGCAGTTTTGCCTTTACTCATCCCTATGTCTGCTCGCACCACGATAACTTGTTTTAGTGTCATATTAAGCTCTGCTATTATTAAAAATCACAACCGCAGTTTAAACACTTTTTCTTTTTAAAAATCTGGCCAGTATGGGGCATCTTTACATTTCTTGCACTTATAGCTGCGCTGTCGCATTTTGGGCAATTGTCAGTCATACAAAAAAGAACTCCTGTAGCTATATAATATTTTCTAAAGAGCAGTAATCATTAGAGGTAAAAGCACTGTTGCGTCGCCTTCTATAGTTATGTGCTTTGCTTGCTCTTTAAGTTTGCCCCAGCTTATTGCTTCCCTAGTCTGTGCGCCCGATAAAGAGCCGTCATATTCAACAGCAGTTGTTATGTAAACTGCGTAGTCTAATCCATTGCCAAACTGTGCCCACCAAATTGTGTGGTGCTTGGAAATGCCACCGCCAATCATTAGTGCTCCTAGTGATTTAGCGTCAAACACTATGTTTGATAAGTCCTGTTCATCTTTTAGTATATTTAATCTAAAATCAGTCTTTTGAGAAAACATCCAGATTTGTGAACCTACAGAGCCGTCAGTTGGACCAGGGATAAAGACAGGGATTTTGTTTTTCCAAGTCCAATATAATATTGATTCCTCGCGCTTTTTGGAGGTTTTTGAGATATATTCGCCAATTGCCCAGCATAATTCTTTAGTAGAAATTTCTTTCACATTTTTACTATGGAGTTCTGTTAAAATTTTATTCATATGATTGGCCATTACTTCGCCATAAGATGAATCAGGCACAAGCACATTACCTAACCTGTTTATACCTTGTTTTCTAAGTTTAGCATCATCCATCATAAAATCGCCGTGATAATAGTCTTGGAATACTCTTGCAAGATCGTGATCCAAAGTTCCGCAAGTTGTAATTACAACATCAACTTTTTTTTGTTTTACTAAATCTTTTACAACACCCCTGGTACCGGTAGAAATAATTGCGGCTGGAAAGCTAAGTATTTTTGTGCACCTGTCTTCAGCGAACATCGTTCTTAAAATTGTTACACCTTCAGCTACTTTCTTAGCGCTAAAACCGCCAGCTTCGCCAAATTGCTTAATTAGGTCTTTGACGCTAGTCGCTTTTCCTATTTCAATATCTTTTACAGGTATCATATAGATTAAACTAAAAAGCGATTTATAAGCCTAATCTCAGGATTAGTCAACCTTATTGTGATAATATATGTCTAATTCTTGCGAATCAAAAGCGATATATATTCTTTAGCAAGTAAAGGATATTTGCTTGGGTCGTACAGCATATTATTTTTTAGTGCGCACTCCCACGTGCACTTGCATTTCTCATCAACTATATCTTTGACGAATTTCTTTACTTTATCCTGCGCAAGTATTTTTCTTATATCGTAATTGAAATCTTGTATTAGTCCGAAATTTACATTCAAAATTTCACAGGGAAATATAGTACCATCGTGTCCGATTTCTATCATTTTGCTTCCTACTCTGCAAGGAGTCTGCCATTGGTTAGTCTCCTCTAATTTAGTAATTAATTTCGGAGCTAAATTATTCATTGCATCAATCGGTCTCGGAATTCTATTTCTTTGCGAAGATGTATTTCGTATAGCAACAACTTTACTCGCATCTTTGAATGTTTTCAAATCTATTTCTTTTGCACTTCTATCATAAGTTGTACCGCGTACATAATTCATATACAATGGAAGTTTTAATTTCAATGTAACGTAGTCGATTATGTCGTAGATATTGTGTTTATTGAATTTTGAATAAGTTGTAATAACGCCTACGTGTAAATTAGGATAAAACTTTTGCAGAGCTCTCACTTGCTCAACTGACTGAAGCAATTTATCAAAACCACCTTCAACAACTCTGATTTCATCGTGCTGTTTGCCGATACCATCAATAGAAAAATGCACTTGTATATGCATCTTTGGACACCATCTTAGTATTTTCTTTACATCTTTGATTATTTTTCTTGGTCCAAAACCATTTGTGATTAAGTTTAAGATTTCAAGATTATTATTGTTGTAAAATGTTCTTGCAATTTCTGCTAAATCTGCCCGTAGCGTAGGTTCGCCACCAGTTAGACTCATATATTTTACTTTACCAAAACTTTTTGATATTTTTTGTATCTCTTCTAACGTTAGTGCCTTCTTGCTTAATTTTTCTTGGTCGTCCCAGTTGATGAAGCAGTGTTTGCACCGTGCATTACATATGGCATTAACATAAAATATTACGTAACTTGGCGTTTCGGACAAAAAGAAATTAGCCCAAGTTAATGTGCGGTTTGTTTTTGTAGTAACGTGAGTTGCAAAAGCTCTACCCACACCAACACCCATAGCTAAATACCATAAATGTAGCACAGGTATAGAAGCCAGAAAGAATTTTGGACCTCTGACTTTCAAAATATGCGCATACATTTTTGGCTCGAGTGCTAACTGCGAGAGTATTATTGCTGGAATTGCTAATAGTAATGGTGGAAATACAAATGATGCCACTATGGTGGGAAGCATAGCAACAGAAAGCAATGAATTAATGCCTTGATGCGCAGTTCCATTACCGCTGTTTAGACTTACTTCTTTGTCAAAAACAAGTTTAGAATAGATATAGCTTCTCTTGTACAGTGTTTTAAATCTCGGCCAAAAATCCTGGAAGTGATGATGGACTTTGAATGAATTGTTTTGATATATTGTATAATTGTGCTGTTTGATAATTGTACCCATTTCAAATTCTTCTCCACCTCCACCTTCTCCCCAACCTAATTGCACATTAAATTGTCCAAGTTCTTTGAATACTTCTCTGTCTATTGAGCAAGACATAGTAGAAATGAAAGATGGATTAGGATACATCTCGTTTAACTGATGCTCCCAAATAACAGCAATTAAGTCAGCGGCGAAGCCTGGTTTGAGAGATTTATTATCAACCTGACACTGCACAATTTTTACTTTTGGGTCTTCGTGAGCCAGAGAGAAATTAGCCAGCGTGTCTTTTTCTAAAACTATATCTGGGTCAAAGAAGACCAATATGTCGCCTTTCGCATTATCTGCACCAATATTACGGGCATTTGCAACTCCATAGTCTTTTTCTAATGTTATTAATTTGCAATTAACTTCTTTCGCAACATCTGAAACAGCTTTGTTAGGACTTGCGGAATCTACAACAATTACTTCAAAATTTTTGTAATTAGAATCGTATACAGATTCCAAACATTTCCTAAGCATCTCTGGATTATTATATGCTGGAATAATCACAGAAAGCCTTGGTGCTGTTGTGTCAGAGGTTTTAGATAGCTTTTTTTGTATAGATACAGCTGTAGCTTTGGTCATATAGATTTTATATAAAGTTAGCTATTTATTGCTTTTTATCTTGTTTTATGCAAAGGGAGCCTTTTCAATCTCTTTTATATCTTTGCTCGCAAACGGCATTACGCGCCACTTATAATCTTCTTTTGCAATTAAACAAACTCTTGAGCTCGGCGCTTCATTGATAACTTTCCATCCGAGTTCTTTGGCAAGCTTTTCAGAGTATATTTTTATTTCATCGTGGTTTAGCATATTTTCAAAATCCAATCTTTTGCGCGCACCGCCAATGTGCATATATGACTTTACCTCAATGAAATGGATATCGCCTTTTTTTATAAGTTTAGCAAACTGCGGAATTAATTCATCTAAGTCATTTAGATTTTTCATTAGTGTTATTCTAACTATGCGTCTGCATTTTAGTGTTGGTAGAAGTTCAAAAGTTCTTTCAACTCTTTCCCACGCATCTTTAAGCAGCGGTACATCAAGTTTTTTATGTAAGTCTTTATTTGGAGCTTCCATAGAGATGTATAATTGTGTCGGCAGGGAATTTTCATCTCTTAGTTTTTCAAGTGCTTCGGGATGCTGTCCGTGAGTTACTAAAAAAGAACTCATATTCTTATTTCTCAAGCCAGAAATTAAACCAGACATTTTATTATAAAGCGTAGGCTCTCCTGTAAGTGAAATTGCAAAATGTTTTGGATGCTGAGCCTCTTCAAGTTTATCTTTCAAAACATTTGGATTGCCTCCAAAACCTGTTAGTTTTCTTAGCTGGCCTTTGATGCTTCCTTCAATTATTTCTTCTGGCTCGTCAGTTTCGTTATCCATAGTCATCCCTTGGAACTTTTCATTTGCCCGCCAGCAATGTTTGCATTTCTGATCGCACCAACTTGCAGCAGGAGTCATCTGAACGCATTGATGGCTTTGAATTCCATAAAACTTTTTTTTGTAGCAGCCACTTTTTCCAAGAAGACTTGATTTAGTATAATGACATACTTCAACAGCAGAATGTTTACCAACTATTTCGTAGCCTGCATTTTCTAGTCTTTTAGCCTCTTCTGTTTTAAGCTCAGTCATAGTTTTATCAATGTGTAGTGATTTTTAAGATTACCTTACTCGCACTTTATCTGAGTTTTAGCACCAGAATCTTTCTTGTTAAGCCACCGTGCGCATAGATTTCTGATTTTGCAACAGTCTGCCATTTTTTCCCGTTGACTAGCTTGTTAACTTTGACATAATGCGGATAAAAAAATGCAGCGTGTCCGCCTTTTTTCAGTACTCTTGAACTGGAATCAAGAAACATTTTGTATAGTTTAATTATTGATGTAGCTTTTACTTTTGAACTTCTGCCGTAAGGTGGATCTGTTGCAATTGCATCAACTTTGTTTTTCAAATGCTTATCTAAATCTTTTACATCAGAATTCAAAAAGTTTGTATTGCCAAATTTTTTGTAAAATTTGAAGTTTGATTTAGCTCCCGAAAGCATCTTTTTGTCAAAGTCGGATGCAATTACTTGTATGCCAAACTGATCTGCTTCAATCGGAATTGCACCGATACCGCAGAATGGATCTAACAATAGTTCGTGTTCTTTTACTCTCGCTAAATTGATTATCAACCGCGCAGTTTTTGGCTTTAATGTAGTCGGATGGAACGCAGGGCGTTTTTGCGGCTCTCTTTTTTTGTATTTTCCAGATTGGTTTTCCCATAATTTTCTTGTTAGAAATATTTTTTCTCCAATTATGAAATGAACAGTTGTTTTTGGTCTATCTAAATTAACGCTCGGATTTTTTTTATTAGCAATAAAATGTCTCCATATGGGCATTGCTAATCTTCTTTCAATTCCAAACCTTTCTTGCTGCATTAAATCTTTGACACGAACTGCAAAAGGCATCTGTACGAATGACCAATTAATTTTGCTTAACGTATTAAGTTTCAAATCTTTTAGCTCTTTTATAAGAATAGATGCATCCGTAATGTGAGAACTTCTTTCGCAAAGTTTAATTATATCTTCAGGTTTAGCATTTGATTGAATTGTAATTAAGTTATCTCGTTGTTTCAGAATTTTTGATTTCAAATTGTATGTTTCAAAAAGAGCTTTTAATTCCGCCAGAGCGGGGGGCTTGCCTTGTATTGTAAAAAGAAATGTATTCATCTGCGTCTTCTTTTAGACGTATGGCGTTTTAATTTCTTTCCGCCGCTTCTTCTGCCAACTAAGCTTTCTATGTGAGCTTCAATTCTCTCAATTCTTTTGTCAATTATAACTATGTAACGCAGACTCCAAATTATTCCAACCAGCAACCCAATAATTGCCGACCATAGAACTATTTCTCCAGAGGCCAAACCATTTACCATAGAATACAAAAGAATTGTTGACTATAAAAAACTATTGTTGAAACTATACATTAAATTGTACAGATAAATCAGAAACAGCTATTTTTAATCCAAATCGTCATTTACTACTTTTGGAACTGCGGGAGCTTCCTGCTCTTGTCTCCATACTTTAGCAAAACTTGGAGTTGCAATTAACCAGTTTTCTCCAAATCCAGCGATGTCGCCTTCATTTGCTTCAATAGTTTTCTTTAATTTATCAATCGCTCTCTTTAATTCAGAAACATCTTTCTCCTTCAAAGGAGCAATGTTTAGGATTGATATGGTATTACCGTCTCTTATGGCTGCAAGAATTTGCTTGATATCGTCATACTGATTTAATGTGAAAGGTCTTATCAAAACTTTGGCTTTTTGATCCTTCAATTCAGCCTCTAGCTCGACATAATCTTCGCCTAATTCTACTTTGCTCTCAGAACTTATAACCGAGCTAAGCTTTTTTTTGAATGCATCCCATACCATGTTATATCACTTCAATTCCCAGTTATTTAAATACATTTCTATGATAGAATCTAATAGTTGTAGTTCAGTGTTCCTGGGCGCCTTCAAGCAAACTAGACAAATTCCAGATTTGTGTTCTAGTGTAAGAATTCAAATTTGGGTCAAGACTCAAGTCTTCAACTTTCTGGAGAGCAGAGTCAATCTTTATAGATATGTTATCTTCATCCCTGAAGTCATCTTTTATTTCAGTCAAAATCGTCCTTACGCTTTTTGAAATAGAATTATCGGAAGATAGGTTTTCAAGTAATTCATTGACATCCGAAAGGTCTACCATTTTAATATTATCCATAATTATTGGAATTGAAATCTGAATGTCTTATAAATATTGCGCTGTTAACGAAGTGGCTAATATAAGTTATAGTTTGATTTTTTTAACTACTCAAGTTCTTTTGCAACTTCTTTCTGAAGTTCAACTGCTTTATCTTTAGTTTTGCTCTCTTGACTGTCAAGAGATTTAATTCGTAGATTCAAATCTTCTTTTCTGTCAGACAATTCTTTTTTCAGCTCAGAAGAATTTTTTTCAATTAGCAAATCACCTATTAATTTGTAAGCAGGAGCTTTCGCACTATCTAATTCGCGCATTGCATTTTCCGTTTCAAGTAATTGTATTTGCAGCTGTTGTTTTTGCTGTCCAAAAAAACTTAATCTTTGGTGCAGCAATTGCAGTTCTGCCATTTTGTCTTGTGAATTTTGTTTTGTGTCCTGTTTTGCCATTTTATGAACCCATGTAAGTTTGAACTAAAATCAAAGGTTAAAAGTCTTATGCACGTTTGTCAACAGCCTCAATGCTAGACTGCACAATTGCAATCAATCCCGCAATTGTATTTATGACTGCTCGGAAGGATGTCGCATCTTCAGCTTCAATTGTAATTGTTAATTTATCTTTTAATTTCTTGAGTTTGTAAGCAGCTCTTTCGCTTTTGAAATCCTGTTCTGGTAGAAGAGCGTTGTAGTATGAATCTAAATCAATTGATTTGCCAGAAATTTCAATTACAGATTTGTACATCGTGAATAGATTATCGGGCTTTGACTTTCTTGCTCACGTTTGGTCGTTTTTTTACAATTATTCGTGAGCCACAGTAAGTGCAAATTATTCTTTTCTCTACGTCTTTCATATCTAATTCTTGCTGACAACTAAAACATTTGTACATTTTATTCGCTTACCTCTGCTGTTACTGGTTCTTCAACCATTGTTGGTAATATATTTGCGTGGCTTATACCCGGTTCGTAAGCTCTGCCCGCGAACTTTGATTCACAGCTTCTGCAGAACCATATTCCAGTTGCTAATCTTTTGACTGCTAATTTTTCACAGAATGGGCACTTGTGTCTACCTCTTTGAATTTTTTCTATTTTTAATACAGATTTCCTTAGTTTCAATCCATATCTGGCGCCCCAGCGCCCAGTTGAGCCGACTTTCTTTGTTGCCATGTTAAATTATAATATTTGCAGAAGAATAGGGCTGTTTTGCCTTTAAAAAGATATTTATACCCTGATTATTTTTCATAATATATGGCCTTTGACATATCAGGAATAAATTACTTGGCAGTTGCTGTAGCGGCTATTGCAAGTTTTGTTGTCGGCTATATCTGGTACAGCGTACTGGGTAAGAAGATGATGAAGAATAAACCGCACAAGAATGACTGGACAGCTTATATCGGCGAATACGTATTAGCCGCCATAATGGCTTTAGTTTTGGCCGTTGTCCTTAATGTAGCGAATGTCGGAGCAGACTGGATGGGTGCTATAATGGTAGCTTTCTGGTTGTGGCTTGGCTTTATCGCAACAGTGCAGTTTAGCAAGGTCGTATGGGGTATGGAGAAATTCAATGACGTATTATTCAAGTCCCTGTATTACTTAGTTAGCTTAGCAGTAATGGCTATAGTTTTGGTAAGTGGTATTGTACCGGCTTACTAAGAATTCTTTTTTCTTTTGTTTTTAAACTAATAAAATATAGCTATATGTCTAAAACTACTTGTGCAATATAATTTGCACCTTTCTTCTCTAACTTGAAATTATGCCACGTTGCAGCTTTTACATCTGAACGCAGAAGGTGCTTGCCCATCTGCAATGGTTCGCCCGATAACTCTGCGGTCAGTAAATAAGCATCTTCTTTCTTTTTAATATCAACTTTAAAACTGCTAATCAACATTGATTCAGCATCTTTGTAATATACGATTTCATTTAAGAAATTTATAAGCAATGTACTTTCATCTTTAGCTCTTAGTCTAATCGGCTTTTTGAACTTAGATTTGACTGATTTCATATCAACCATAGTATCCATAAGAGCTAAAGCACAATTTTTGAACAATTCATTGAGGTTCTTACCTGTAGCCTCAAAAGTTATGTCTGCAGTTACCGAGTTTTTGAGGAATTTGTAAGGTTTTGCTTTTGTTGGCATACTTTTACTAATAGGCAATTTAATAAATAGTTAACGGACGATATTATCATCACGCCGACGTCGGATAACCCGGTATTCCGTCCGCCTTGAGATAGAACAGCTCTAGCGAGACAGCGGATGCCCGTAAGGGTGTGTAGGTTCAAATCCTGCCGTCGGCGCTTAATTCTCTCGTAACATTTATATCAGTAGAACTCACGGTTTAACTTATGTTACAAGTGCCAACTAAACGGCCACCACTCAGGAAACTGAATGACTGGACGTGGGAAATTTCTCAAGACTATAAGAAAGATGGACCCAAGATGTTGGTGCCAGCCAGAATTTTCGCATCTAAAAAATTAATTGATGAGATGGATTTAGCAGTCTATGAACAGATAAGTAATGTCGCGGCTCTGCCAGGGATTGTAAAAGCGGCAATGGTAATGCCAGATGCGCATTGGGGTTATGGTTTTCCTATTGGGGGAGTTGCAGCATTTGATTTAGATAAGGGAATTGTAAGTCCGGGTGGGATCGGTTACGACATAAATTGCGGGATGCGTCTGATAAGAACAGATTTTACACTAAAAGAAATTGAGCCGAAATTAAAACAGTTAGTTGACAGTTTATTTAGATTAGTTCCAGCAGGCGTCGGACGAAAAGGTTTTGTTAGAATTACGGGAAAAGACTGGAAAGATGTTGCGCAGGATGGAGCGCAGTGGTGCATAAAAAAAGGATACGGATTTGATAAAGATAAAGAACATATCGAAGATTACGGTGCTATTGCGGGAGCAGATGCGTCTGAAGTTTCTGACAAAGCAGTCAAGCGCGGAGTTACAGGTCTTGGAACATTAGGAAGCGGTAATCATTATTTAGAAATACAAGTAATTAAAAAAGAAAATATCTTTGACGAAAAGATTGCGAAAACATTTGGATTATTTCCGGGACAGGTTGTTGTAATGGTGCACACTGGAAGCAGAGGACTTGGACATCAAATATGTACTGATTATGTAGATTTATTCAGACCGAAATTAAAAGATTGGGGAATTGATGTAAGGGATCAGGAATTAAGCTGCGCTCCAATTAATTCTAAAGAGGCCGAGAGGTATTTGAAAGCAATGCGCAGTGCCGCCAATTACGCATTCGCAAACAGACAAGTAATTACTCACCAAATTAGAAAAGGATTTTCCGAAGCGTTCGGAAAAAATATCGATAATATGGGAATGGAATTGATATACGATGTAGCTCACAATATAGCTAAAGAAGAACAGCACATAGTTGACGGCAAGAAAAAGAAAGTTTTAGTTCATAGAAAAGGCGCTACAAGATGTTTTGGCCCAGAGAGAAGTGAATTGGCAAATATATTCAGAAAAACTGGCCAGCCAGTTATCGTTGGTGGCTCTATGGAGACAGGTTCATATCTTTGTGTTGGTACTGCCAAAGCGGAAGAAGAAACATTTGGTTCAACAATGCACGGCGCCGGAAGAACTATGTCAAGAACTGCTGCGATGAAAGAATTTCAAGGCGAGAAACTGCAGAAAGCAATGGAGAAAAAAGGAATTTATGTGCACGCTGTTTCTATGTCTGGCTTAGCAGAAGAAGCCGGCAAAGCATACAAAGATATCAATGAAGTAATTGATACAATGGACAACGCAGGAATCAGCAAGAAAGTTGTAAGATTCTTGCCAGTCGGAAATGTAAAAGGTTAGGCATTAGGGTCGTGTTTATTTATAAGACTCTTATAATCAGAGAGTATTTTCCAAATTGATATAACTAAAATTATTCCAATTGCCAATAAAACTACATCAGTAGTTTGTACATAAGTTAGATAGTCGTGCGTATATTTCCAATAGATTGAACTTGCAGAGTAGCCGGCAAGAATTATATTTACGAAAATTAATGTCAGCAGAATTTTTATCGGTGCAGTGTCACTGCCTTTGCCCATTAGACGTTTTAGTTTCAATGCTAATACGAATGCAATCGCAATTAACGCAACCGCTGCTAAACTTATGTATGCGAATATACTATATGTCATCACTCATCCTCCAAATGTTTCAAATGCACGAATTCTGGAAGTATTGGATTTGAACTTAATGTAACTTTGCAGTCGCCCGCAAATTTTTTTAAATCGTGCTCAATGAAATGTCTCAAATTATTGTTGTTTTTCGCAGAGCATATTAATAAATAATTATATTGTCCAGAAACTTCAAAGCAATTCAAAATTTTTGCATTTGCAGAAATACTTTTTCTGAATTCAATTTCCTTTTGTTTTGGTACTTGCAATTCAACAATTAGTGTTTGGTAATTTAACTTATCTAAATTCAGGCTCGCAGAAATTTTTAGCACTCCAGCTTCTATTAATTTATCAATTCGTGTAGCAATTGCAACTCTTGAAATATCCATTCCCTCTGAAAGATTAGTCAAAGATACTCTACCATCCTTCGCAAGCTTACTAATTATTTGTTTGTCAATGTTATCAAGCATTTATTGGAGAAAAGTAGTACGTATATAAAATAATCGTTGTGCTGTTACGCTTAGTAATTGTATTCTTTACTTTAGAAACATTTATATAGATAATACTTTCATAATGTAAGTATCGGACTGAAATTGCTTACAGTTCGAATCCGTCTTGCAAAGGAAAATCCTTTGCATCACACTCATTAAGGGGGTTCAAATGACAATAAAGAAAAGACAAAAACGATTGCAGGTATTCGATTTGCAAAAAAATACAGAGGCAGATGCCTATTACAAACTTTTAACGAAGATTGCTAAACAAGATATCAAAGTTCCAATAATGGCCAAAGGTACAATGCGAATGGTTGATTTGTCAAAGCAGCTGAAAAAGGTTGACTTTTATCCGCCATTTGAAGCTTATTGGACGCAGAAGGAGAGACAACTTATTCCTGCGTTATCAACTCAAACTCACTTCTAAAAACGAGAAGTGGCCAACACTAGCTTAGGCTAGTGCCTCCAAATCCGAGCGCCTCCAAAATGTCTCGTCCGTAAGGTTGGGACACGCTCGGACCCATACTCTCAATTTTAATAATAGCCTTGAAGCAGTGCGAAAACCAAAAGTTTTATATACTATATTATCTATATTGTAACCAATGGCAAATGCCGATTATGATAGTCCAGAACCTGAATACGGAGATAATCCGGATGAAAGCTGGGAAGATTTATACAGCGCCAATAATGTTAGTACGATTTTAGATGGTTCTAATCCGGGTAGATTTGGCAACAGATTCTATGAACGGCCAAAACCAGAACTTACAAGAGATGTTTTGGGCGCAGCAGTTATTGATCCTAATGTTCTAAAACCAGTTTCTAGAAATATAGCTTTAGAGACAATTTTAAGATAACAATCTTTATAAAGCCCCGAAGGGCGATTTAATTACCCCTGCAATCTAGAATTCTGTCGCTTTAGATAAGAATCTCCGAATATATGGAAGTGTAAATGGGACATACGAAAAGAAAGCGACCACAGAGAGGAAGTAGAGCTGTTTGGCCAAGAAAGAGAGCCAAACGAATAAATCCAATTATCAAGAATTGGCAGATACGAAGTGATGCTAAGCCTTTAGGTTTTGCCGGCTATAAAGCTGGTATGACTTCTGTTCTTATTGTTGACAACAGACCAAAATCTCCGACAAAAGGAGAGGAAATACGCAAGGTTGTTACAATACTCGAGGCACCAAGTTTGAAAGTCGCTGCGATGCGAATTTATGAAAGTACTAATTATGGCAGGAAAGTTATATCTGAATTTTGGGCAGAAGGCCTAAATAAAGAAAAAGATTTGTTAAGAAAAGTAAATGTACCAAAGAAAAGAACCGCAACTTTAGACAAACTAAAAAATAAATTGTCTGATATTTCTGAAGTAAGATTAGTTGTATATATGCAGCCAAGAGGTACTGGTTTAGGAAAAAAGACTCCCGAAGTTTTTGAACTGCCAATCGGCGGTAATGTTGATGCGCAATTTAATTACGCAGCAGAAAAATTAGGAAAGGAAATTAATGCATCTGATGTTTTCAAAGCAGGCGAATTTGTTGACGCTCACGGCGTTACAAAAGGAAAAGGTTTCCAAGGCGATATCAAGAGATTTGGTGTAAGACTTGAAAGACACAAAGCCGAATTTGGACGAAGACACAGATCTACAATGGGTCCGACAACACCAAGTAAAGTTGGCTGGTGGATTCCAATGCCTGGACAAATGGGTTTCCATAAAAGAACGCATTACAATTCTCAAATTCTGAAAATTTCTAACATAAATGATTTGCAAGTAAATCCCATTTCTGGATTTTCACGTTACGGAACTGTAAGGGGCGATTACATTTTAGTTTCTGGCTCCGTTCCTGGAGCGAAGAAACGACTCATAGTTTTATCGCACTCAATCAGACCGACAAGCAAGTTTACCGATGCTGCAGAAGTTTTACAAGTAAGCTTGAGGAGCCAACAGCAATGATATGGTGTATTGATAATAATTATTCTGGAGAAAGCAAGACATATGCACCATCGTGGAAAACTGATGTTGAATTGGGTGGCCAAAATAAAATAGATGTAGATATAGCTGTACGAACCTTAGGGCATATGACTAGTAAGCAAGCATTAGATTATTGTAAAAGGCGAAACATTGACATTAGCAAAACTTACACACCAACTCCGAGAGAATTAAAATTACTGAAAGAAATTTATCCTGAAAAACGCTTTAATATTTTATTAAAAGATGATGGAAGAGAATCATTAGAGACTTTAGTTAATAATGATTTAGTTGCAAAAAGCCGCTGGGGCTTTCATCTAACACCACAAGGTATTGTAAAATTATATAGGGGATGCAAATGAAAACTGCTGTTTATTCAATCAAAGGCGAGAAGATTGCAGACGTAGAATTACCAACGCAATTTTCTGAAACAATTCGTCCTGATTTAATTAAAAGAGCAGTTTTAGCAATCCAATCTCATAAATACCAGCCTTATGGAACAGATCCAGAAGCTGGAAATAAACAAGGCAAGGCTTGGACAAAGAACAGACATAAATGGGATACAACTTACGGAAAAGGTCAGTCAAGAATTGCAAGAAAGGCTTTGTCTATACGTGGAAAAAGAATTTTCTGGGTTGCTGCAAGAGTTGCACAAACAGTCGGCGGACGAACTGCACACGCCCCGCAGGTTGATAGGAAAGTCAGCCAGAAAATAAACGTTAAAGAGAGATTGAAGGCACTGCGTTCAGCAATTTCAGCATCAGTAAATAAAGAATTAGTTGCACAGAAACATAATTTATCCGGCATAAAAGCATTCCCATTAATTGTTGAAAACAAAATTGAGAACTTGAAAAAGTCAAAAGAAATAATTGATACACTTAATGCTCTTGGTTTAAATGCAGAACTAGAAAGAACAATGCAAAGGAAAGTAAGAGCTGGCAAAGGAAAAATGAGAGGAAGAAAATACAGGACAAAAGTTGGACCACTGATAGTTGTTTCTGGTCCTTGCGACACTGAAAAATCTGGAAGAAATGTTCCTGGTGTTGAGATATGTCAAGTCAAGCACTTAAATTCAGAATTACTTGCTCCTGGTGCAAGACCAAGCAGACTTGTAATTTGGACTCCAGCAAGTCTAGATGTAATTAACAAGGAGGAATTATTCAAATGACAAACCAAAACTTAATGATTGGATTAGCAAGTTTTGCTAGTCGTTTTAGTAATGCGAGGTTAGCAAAATGATAGCAAATGATCCTTTAGCAATCTTGAAATATCCGCTTAGCACAGAAAAGGCGGTTAGGAAAATGGAAGCAGAAAATGTTTTGCTTTTCGTTGTTGACAAGAAAGCAACGAAGAAACAAATCAAGTGGGCTGTTGAAAAAGCATTCAACGCTAAAGTGCTTAGTGTTAACACTTTGATTGACAACAGCGGCATCAAGAAAGCCTATATCAAACTATCACCAGAAACTTTGGCGGTTGACATAACAACGCAGTTAGGATTGGCATAACTATGACGAAACGATTGATACAACAAGCAAGAGGAAAGGGCAGTCTTAGATACCAGGCTCCAAGTTTCAATTATGCTGGTAGGATAACTTATCCAAAGCAGACTGAACAAACTTTGCGCGGAGAAGTTCTTGATATAATTAATTCAGTTGGGCATTATGCCCCATTAGCAATAATACGTTATGAAGATGATCAGGAAGTTTTGCTTCCAGCCGCACTTGGATTAAGAAAAGGTGATGCTGTGTTAGCAGGAGAAAACACAGAAGTTAAACACGGAAACATAATGAAATTAGGAAATGTTCCATTCGGTTCACCAGTATTTAATATTGAATTAATTCCGGAAAACGGACCTAAATTTGTTAGAGCATCTGGCGCAGCATTTGTAATCACAAGAGAAGGCGACAAAATAGTTTTGAAAATGCCTTCAAAGAAACTTGTCAAGTTTAGCGAAAACTGCAGAGCTACTGTTGGAGTAGTTGCTGGCGGTGGAAGAGTTGATAAACCATTTGTCAAGGGTGGAAAGAAACACATTGCACGAAGAAGAAGAGGTAAATTACATCCAACTGTAAGTGGTGTAGCACAGAATGCGGTTGACCACAAGTTTGGTGGAACTCACAGAAGAACAAAGGGAAGACCATCAACAACTGCAAGAGGAGCACCTCCTGGAAGAAAAGTTGGTTTGATTGCAGCAAGAAAGACAGGAAGAGGAGGCAAGAGGAAGTAATAGCATATGGCAAAAGAATTTAGATACAGAGGAAAGACGGCACAGGAGTTGCAAGCTATGACTTTGAAAGATATAGCTGAATTATTCCCATCAGAAAAAAGAAGAAACATCAAAAGAGGCTTTTCATTCATACAAAAAAAATTATTGGAAAAAGTCAGAGAACAGAAAGACGGCAAAAGAAAAAAGCCAATAAAAACACACGCAAGAGATATGGTAATTTTGCCAGAAATGTTTGGTCTGACACTTAATGTTCATAACGGAAAGGAATTCGTTCCGTTGGAAATAAAACCAGAGATGGTTGGTTGGAATCTCGGCGATTTTGTTTTGACAAGAAAAGATGTCAAGCACGCAGCACCTGGTGTGGGTGCAACAAGAGGTTCAAAGCACCAGTCGGTAAAGTAAAATGACAAAATATAGCTTTCAAGGATACGATGGAAAAGTAATGGCAAAAGTAGTTGGAAGAAACTTGCAAATATCTGCAAAGAAATCTTACGAAGTCGCAAATTTCATAAGAGGAAAGAAAGTAGACCGCGCTGTCAACGAACTTCAATTAGTAGTAGATCAAAAACTTGCAATTCCATACAGAAGATACGGCATGAATACCTCGCACAAACGAGGAATTGGTCCAGGAAAATATCCGCGAAATGTTTCAGTTGCAATCGCAGTTTTACTTAGCAGTTTGAAATCAGTTGCAAAAGAAAAAGGATTGAACGAAAAAAATCTTACAATTATACACGCCGCAGCACACCGAAGTTCAAGAATAATGCACAACGGAAGGAACAGAGGTGTTAGAAAAAATATGCACTTTGAACTTGTAGCTAAAGAGTTGGAAGACAAGAAGAAAACTACAGTAGCTGTAAAACATAATGATTCCAAAGTAGAAAAGAAGGAAACTAAATCAGCAGTTAGCACGGGAGATAAATTACAATGATAGAACGAGAATTTATCAAAGAGAAAATAAAACATATGAAGGTAAAAGAATTCCTAGATGCAAAAATAGGTAGTATGGCTGGTTTAGGAAGTATAACTATTGAAAAAACTCCACTCGGCGAAAAAATAATTGTTGAGGCAGTTCGCCCAGGTTTGATAATTGGAAGAGGCGGAAAAATGATTCAAGAGTTAACCGCTACATTAAGAACTAAATTCAAACTTGAAAATCCACAGATAGAAGTAAGAGAAATAGAAAGACCAAACTTAAGTGCATCTGTTATGGCGAAGAAAGTTGCATCTGATTTGGAAAGATTTGGCTCTTCAAGATTCAAAGCAATTGGTTACAAAACTTTAACTCAAATTATGAAATCAGGCGCACTTGGCGCTGAAATAGTAATAGGTGGAAGAGGCGTCCCTGGTGCAAGAGCTCACACTTGGAGATTCCCCGCTGGCTATATGAAAAAGAGCGGACAAATTGCACTTGAGCAAGTTGATCACGTCAAGACAAGCGCAAACTTGCGTTCTGGTACAGTTGGAGTTCAGGTAAGAATAATGCACCCAGATATACAATTGCCAGATAAAATAGACATAATTGAAAATGTTCAAATTCCTGAAGACGTGCAGAAAGAAATTGATGCATTAGAAAAAGAAGAACAAGCAATACTAAAACCAAAAGCAAAGAAGAAAAAGAAATCTAAGGAAGCTTTAGCAGATGATGCAGGTATAGTTGTAATTGAAGCAGAATCAAAGAAGACTAAACGGAAAAAAGCCGAAAAAGTAGACGAAGTGGAATTAGATGAAAACGAAACAGAAAGTTCTGATGAAAAATCAGATTTAGAAATTAACACAAACGAAAGTGAACAAAAGGAGGCAGCTAAAAATGACGAAGGCATTCAAGATAGTAAAGAATCTGAGCAATAAGGAAAGGAAAGGTGTAATGGAAGACGCACGAAAACAGTTAGTCAAACTGAATGCACAGAGAGCTGTAGGTTCAGCAATAGAAAATCCAGGAAAAATAAGAGCGCTAAGAAAAACAATAGCACGTATACTTATGTTAGAAGCCACGCCAGTTGCAAAAACTGAGGCTGATAAAGGAGGTCAGAAGTAAAAAATATGTCAGAGATATGCGCCATTTGTGGATTGCCAAAGGACATCTGTGTATGTTCCGACATCTCAAAAGAGGGCCAAAAAATAATCGTTAAGATGGACAAGAGAAAATACGGAAGTCCAACAACGGTCATTGAAGGTCTTGAGGCAAAAGATGACGAAATAAAATCTGTCGCAAAAAAACTCAAAGAAAAACTAGCTTGTGGTGGAACTTGCAAAGCTAAAACAATTGAACTGCAAGGTGACCATAGAAGAAAAGTCAAAGACTTGCTTGTTCAGCTTGGGTTCGCAGCAGATAGTATTGAGGTAATTCAATAATGAGCATCACACCGAATAATGTGGTTCGCCACGAATTCATAGGTCTCAGTGCTGAGATAACCAATGCGCACAATAAAAGCAGCGTTGGTTTGAACGGCAAAATTGTAGATGAGACTTACAAGACGTTCGTGCTGGAAACAAAAAAAGGAGACAAGACTGTGTTCAAGGAACACGCCACATTCAAGGTTACGCTTCCCGATAAAAGGAAAGTTGAAATCAGCGGAGACATACTCGTTGCGCGTCCGTGGGACCGCATCAAGAAAAAATTATCACAATGGTAACGAAAAAAGAAAAACAAAGTAAAGTTTTCTATAAAGGTGGAAAACCAATCTATCTACGCGGAAGAGTATTCGAAGGTATAGTTGTTTCTGACAAGATGCAGAATACAGTTACTATAGAATGGCCAAGAATAGCTTACATTCCAAAGTATGAACGTTACGAGAAGAAACGCTCACGAGTTCACGCTCACAACCCAGCAGAAATTTCTGCAAAAGTTGGTGATAAAGTAAAGATTGCAGAATGCAGACAGATTGCAAAGACTGTTTCATTTGTTGTAATTGAGAAACTAGCTGGAGCTCAGGAGTTAGCAAAATGAAAGATGTAAAATCAAATGTCAGCCGACCACTTCCGATTGGAGCAACTGTAATAGGTGCAGACAACGGCGGAGCTAAGATAATGAGAATAATCTCAGTAAAAGGATTCAAGGCAAGAACAAGAAAGTTAATGTGCGCCGGAGTTTCAGACCAAGTTAAAGTAACTGTAATTTCAGGAAAGCCAGATATGGTTCACAAGATGGCAGACGCAGTAATCGTAAGGCAGAAAAAAGAATTCCAGCGCCCAGACGGCACAAAAGTAAAATTTGAAGACAACGCAGCCATAATTTTGAAGGATCCAAAATTAGGTATGCCAAAAGGTACACTCATCAAAGGACCAATTGCAAAGGAGGTCGCATTGCGATGGCCATCGGTAGCCAAAATCGCAACTAGCATACTATGAAATCCGAATGGAATAAATCTTGGAACTCAAGTACACAGCCAAGGAAGCAGCGCAAGTTTAGACATAACGCCCCTATTCAAGAGAGGAGAAAGTTGATGGCGAGCAATTTGTCAAAAGAACTGCGAGGTAAATACAAGCGAAGAAGTTTCCCTGTAAGAATAGGTGATAAGGTCAAGGTAATGCGCGGACAGTTCAAAGGTAAAATCAGTGCGATAGACAAAGTTGATGTCACAAAATACAAAGTGTATTTGACAGATGTCGCTTTGAAAAAAGAAGGCGGACAAGCGCCGATAAAATATCCACTTTCACCAAGTAATATTCAATTGATAACTTTAAATTTGGATGATAAAGCCAGAATTAAGGCTCTTGAGAGGACAAAGAAATAATGGCAAAATTAAAACATATGTCAAGGTTGGCTGCACCGAACACGTGGCCAATTAAAAGGAAAGGAACAAAGTGGATAGCTAAACCTACGCCAGGCGCCAATATATTAGAATTATCAATGCCATTGTCAGTATGTTTAAGGGAACTTTTAGAAGTAACTGAAAACAGAAGTGAAGTAAAGAGACTTTTGAATGCAAAAGAAGTTCTTGTAAACGGCAGGAATTTGAAAGACGAAAGATTCTCTGTCGGCATATTTGATGTTATAGCTTTTCCAAAATCAGGAAAGAATTTTAGACTTGTAATGAATTCAATAGGTAAATTAAATTTCATTGAAATTACAAAAGAGGAGGCTAAACTTATCGTCGCAAAAGTTGTCAGCAAGACAACGCTGAAAAAAGCAAAACAGCAGCTAAATATGAGCAACGGCTGGAATATATTATCAAATGAAAAATACAAGGTAGGAGATGTTCTTTTTGTTGATGTCAATACAAGAAAGCCAATCAAACATATAGCATTCGCAAATGGAAAACTTGCTTACGTTGTGGGTGGTAAGCATCCTGGAGTTTTCGCTAAGATAAAAGATACTAAAGAAATTGGTGAGCTGAAAAAGAGAAAGATAGCTATAATGAAAAACGAAGGTGAAACTTGGGAAACTGATGCTAACCAATTATTTGTAATTGGAGATAAGGAGGCAGAAATCAAACTACAATGACGACCGAAACTATAGCTATGAACAAGAGCAAAGAAATACGGCTTAGTAAAGTAACGCTGAATATAGGCGCAGGTACAACAACAGAAGGTGTTGACAAAGCTGTAACACTTTTAGAAACAATTTCAGGAATGAAAGCAGTCAAGGCAAAAGCCAGGAGAAGAATTGCAAATTTCAATATTAGACCGGGCTTACCGATTGGAGCAATAGTAACACTGCGAGGAGAAAAGGCAAGAGAAATACTTCAAAGATTATTGAAATCAGTTGAAAATAAAATTAAGGAAGAAAGTTTCACACAAAATGGATTCTCATTCGGCATAAAAGAATACATTGACATACCTGGTGTAAAGTACGATCCGAAAATCGGAGTAATTGGTTTGCACGTTAACGTTTCTTTAGAAAGATGCGGATATAGAGTAAAGAGAAGAAAAATCCGTAATATGAGAATAGGTACAAAGCACGAAATATCGGGTAAAGAGTGTGCCGATTGGGCACAGAAAGAACTTGGAATAATATTCAAGGTTGAAGAGGAACAGCAATGGTAAAACGCCCAGTACTAGAAAAAATCAACGTTAGTAAAACAAGACTAATCAGATTCAAGCGTCACAACTCTCCTAAGTTGCGCAAGTTTGGAAACAGACTAAGCATCTGCCAAAGATGTGGCGGAACAAGGAGAATGATAAAAAAATACAGCTTGAATATTTGCGGAAGATGTTTCAGGGAGGTTGCTAAGGAACTTGGTTTCCGAAAGCTAAGATAAAATGATGCACGATGTATTGGCCGATATGCTGGCCAGAATAAAAAATGCACAGGTTAAAGGAAAGACAGAACTAACTGCACAACCAGTCTCAAAATTAGGATTGAGTATACTTGATATACTAAAAGTAGAAGGTTACATTGATTCGTACGACTACAAAGATGACAAGAGAGGCGGCGTAGTAACAATAAAATTGAACGGTAAAATAAATGGAATAGGTGCGGTAAAGCCTCGTTATGCATTGAAACTTGACGAGTTTGAAAAATTTGAAAAAAGATATTTGCCTGCAAAAGATTTTGGCAGATTAATTATCTCAACTTCCAACGGATTATTGACGCATATGGAAGCGAAGAAGAAACGAAAAGGAGGCGTGTTGTTAGCATATGTCTACTAAATTGAAAAGCTATCAGTTTGAAGTGCCTGAAGGCGTATCTGTACAGGCAAAAGGATTGAATGTTACCGTTAGATTTGGTAATAAGGAATTAACAAGAGAGCTAAGTAAGTTTGTAAGTGTGCAACAGGCCGACAAGAGTGTTACAGTTAGCGCACTAAATAAAACCGCAACTTCAAGAATGCAGGCGGGAAGCTATGCAAGCCACGTTAAGAATATGGTTGCGGGTGTGCAGAAGCCTTTCGTTTACAAATTAAAAATAATTGGAACTCACTTCCCAATTAATATTAATCAGACAGCAGAAGAGCTGTCAATACAAAACTTCCTTGGCGAAAAAAAACCGAGAAAAGTAAAACTGCACAAAGATGTTATTGTAAAAGTAAATGGCGATATAGTAACAGTAGAATCATCTGATATAGAAAAAGCTGGAATGATTGCAGCCAGAATAGAACAGGCATCAAAAGTTAGAGGAAAAGACAGGAGAGTTTTCCAAGATGGTATCTACATAGTAGAGAAGGCTGGAGAACCTATATTGAAGTAATATGGCAGAAACATTATTGAAATTAAGAGCAGAAATCAGCAAACGTAGACCAAAGTTTCCAAGAAATAAATCCGGACACAGACCGCTTTTGCGAAAGTCTGGCTGGAGAAAACCATCAGGACACAACACGAAATTAAGACTGCACAGAGGAAGCAGACTGCCAATTGTTACAGATGGCTTTAGAGGACCTGTTGAAGTTAGGGGACTGCATAAATCAGGAAAAAATATGGTATTAGTTCACAATATGTCACAATTGCTAAGTTTGAAACCAGCAGAGGATGCCGCGATAATCGCAGATATTGGAAAGAGAAAGAAATACGATTTGATAAAGAAAGCATCAGAGTTGAACATTATGATTACAAATGTTATATCTGTACAAAAAACGCTTGATAAAATTGAGAAAGACGTAAAAGTGCGAAAGCATTTGCGCTCGGAATTTATCAAGAAAAGAACGACCAAGGTGGAAGCTAAGAAGAAAGATGAAAAGAAAATAGATGAAAAGAATGCTAAATTAGATTTGGAGAAAAAGGAAACAAAATCAGAGGTAACTAAACAAGACGTTAACTCTAAGAAGGAGAAAACAAGAGAACAAATAATCAAAGAACAGCAGGCAAAAGCTGATTTGACAACCGTTGGAAAGGAGAGTGCGAAGTAATATCGCTTAAACTAAAATGAATCTTAAGACACAAAAAATATTGGCGGCGAAGGTAGCTAAAGTTGGCGTGCACAAGATAGCCATAAATCCAGCGAGATTGGATGATTTGAAAGAAGCTATTACAAAAGCAGACATCAGCGCCCTTATAAAAAGCGGAGCAATTACAATCAAACAAACTAAACGTCCATCGCGCCACAGAGCAGTTGCAAGACACCTGCAGAAAAAGAAAGGCAGACAACGGGGACACGGAACAAGAAAAGGAAGAAAAAAAGCAAGAACTCCGAGAAAGGAGCAATGGGTAAGAAAAATAAGACTGCTTCGTGAACAATTACACTCTTACAGAGATGAAAATAAAATTGAGAGAAATATATTCGTAGATTTGAAACAAAAAGCAAAAGGTGGTTTCTTTAGATCAAAGAACCATATGATCTTTTACATCAAATCTAACAACTTGTTGAAAGATGGAGTAAAAAATGAGTAAAGGACCAAGATTTGTAGTTAGATTCAGAAGAAGAAGAGAAGGCGTAACTGATTACTACTCTCGACTTAGATTATTAAAATCAAGAATTCCGAGATTAGTTGTAAGGAGAACTAACAGATACATAATTGCGCAAGTCAACACATTTGACTTTAAGGGAGATAAAACTTTGGCGCACGCTAACTCTTTGGAATTAAAGAAACACGGATGGAATTCCGGATTGAAAAACACATCAGCTGCATATTTAATTGGATTAGTTATTGGAAAGAAAGCAGTTGAAGCAGGAGTGGAAAAGGCGATCTTTGATATGGGTTTATACAGACCTTCCAAAGGCGCAAAAGTATTTGCTGCACTAAAAGGTGCGAGTGATGCCGGCTTACAAATAACATTTGAGGATACGCTTGTCCCAAGTGCAGATAGAATTGAGGGCAAACATTTGAAATCAGATGCAAGCGCTGAATTTGCAAAGGTGAAAGGAGCGATATTAAAATAATATGGCAAAGCAAAATTTAGTAACAAGACTAACAAATTTCGCTAGTTATTATTGGAGAGGAAATTGAAATGGCAGAACAAAAGAAAGTCTATGCTAAAGAGAAAGAGGATATGGTAACAGAAGTAGAAGTTACGGAGACAGAGAAAATGCTTGAAGTTGCAGAAGAAACACAAGAGTCTAAAGAAAAGGAAATTGCACGACAAAGCAGAGCGCGCCAAGAAAGCAAAAAGCTTGACGAATGGGTACCAAAAACAGCTTTAGGTAGACAGGTAAAAGCAGGAGAAATAACAAGTCTAGAGCAAATTTTCGCATCAGGAAGAAGAATTATGGAAGCAGAAGTAGTTGATGCTTTAATTCCAGATTTATCTAACGATTTCATACTTATCGGACAGATGCACGGAAAGTTCGGAGGTGGACGAAGAAGAATAATCAGACAGACACAAAAGAAGACTGCAGAAGGAAATAAACCAAAGTTTACTGCATTGGCAGTTGTCGGAAACAGAAATGGCTATGTTGGTGTAGGTCTTGGAAAAGCAAAGGAGAGTTTGCCGGCAAGAGACAAAGCACTTCGTGCAGCCAAATTAAGTTTGATGCCAATTAAGAGAGGAAGCGGAGATTGGTCAGATGCTGCGGGCGGAGAACATTCACTGCCGTTCAAAGTAGAAGGAAAATGCGGTTCTATAAGATTAAGATTATTCCCAGCTCCTAAAGGAACTGGTTTGGTGGTAGATGAAGAATTAAAGAAAGTGCTTTCACTCGCTGGCTATAAAGATATGCGTTCAAAGTCAAGCGGACAAACAAGACAGAAAATAAATTTCATAAAAGCTTGTATGCAAGCTCTTGGAAAAACAACAAAAACTAAAGAGTTGAGAAACTAAAATGACACAAACAAAACAAATACAACAACAGGAGAATGTCGCACTTGCAGTTGTACGAGTAAGAGGCGAAGTAGGTTTGCATCCTGATGTTAAAAGAACATTTGATTTGCTAAGGTTGCGAAAGAAGCACGCGTGCGTAGTTGTAAATTTCAGCAATGCAAAATCAATGTTGAAAAGAGTAAAGGATTTCACAACTTTCGGCGAGATTGACAAGGAAGTTTTAGTTAGACTTTTGAGAACAAGAGGAAGACTTGCAGGCAATGCACATTTGACAGAAGAGTTCGTCAAAGATAAGATGAAAATGAATTTCGAAGAACTTGCAGAAGCTGTAATTGACGGAAAAGTTTCACTTAACAAAATCCCGGGCTTTAAGCCATTTTTCAGACTAGCGCCGCCAGCGGGTGGTTTCGAAAGAAACGGAATAAAACGTGGATTTGGTCAAGGCGGAGTTTTAGGCTACAGAGCCAAAAAAATAAATAAATTATTGGAGAAGATGATATAATGGTAGTAAATAAAAGACGAAAATCAAGAAGATTGCGAGGCTCAAGAACGCACGGATGGGGACATCCTAAGAAACACCGAGGTAAAGGTAACAAAGGTGGTAAAGGTTTCTCCAACAAGGGAAAGAGAGGCGCATCCAGAAAATCAAAATATTTAGCTCTAGGAATCAAGCCAATAGGAAAACACGGAATGATGCGCAAGCCGTTCTATAAATTCACTGTTCAGCCTATTAGTTTCAGAGTAATTGAAGAAAATATAGATAAATGGCTTGCAAATTCTTTGATTGAGAAATCAAATGATACTTACAAAGTTGACTTAAAGAAACTTGGTTACGGCAAATTGCTTTCGCAGGGTGCGGTAACAAAGAAATTAGCAATAACTTGCGACAGCGCTTCTGCAAAAGCAGTTGAAAAACTGCAGGAAGCTGGCGGAAGTTGCCAGATACTTCAGCAAGTAGTAGAAACAAGTGAATGATATGGTTAATTGGGACGCTATAACAGCATACTTTCCAGAGATAAGAAAACCCGAAGTAGCCAGACTTTCTTTTAACACTAAACTGATTTGGACAGGAATAATTTTACTTTTATATTTTATTTTATCGTATGTTCCTCTTTATGGATTAGGACAAAATGCCTTGCAGCAATTTGAATATTTGGCAATTATTCTTGGAGCAAGTTTTGGTTCTGTCATTAGCCTGGGTATAGGACCAATCGTAACTGCGAGTATTGTAATGCAGTTAATGGCTGGCTCTGGAATGCTTGGTCTTGATACATCAACAGCAGAAGGAAGACAGAAGTTCCAAGCCATTCAGAAAATTGCAATAATTGTATTCATATTATTTGAGTCAATCATCTATGTTATTATGGGTGGTCTCGCTCCAGATCCAGCACTCGCCGGCACTACATTATTTGCAGGTTTGCAACTCACATTGATTTTACAATTAGCATTAGGCGCATATATGATAGTTTTGATGGATGAAATTACATCTAAATGGGGCTTTGGTTCTGGAGTAGGTTTGTTTATCGCTGCGGGAGTAGCATTGCAAATCTTTGTAAGAGCATTTAATCCATTACCTTCTCCGCAAAATCCTGATGTTCCAGTTGGAGCAATTCCATATTTGTTTCAGGCATTAGGACAAGGCGAACCGACAGGTGCAACAATCGCAATCGTAGGTATAGTAGCAACTGTTGTAGTATTTTTGGTTTCAGTTTATGCACAGGCAATGAAAGTTGAAATACCATTATCATTTGGAAGATTACGAGGCTACGGAATGCGCTGGCCTTTACGATTTTTCTATACTGGAAATATTCCAGTTATTCTAATCGCAGCATTGCTCGCAAATGTACAGCTTTGGGCAAGATTGTTGCAGAATGCAGGTTATCCATTTTTGGGAACGTATTCTGGAAATGTTCCAGCAACAGGTTTAGTTAAATGGGTAAATTCGCCCGACGTAGTTACATCAATAGTAACAGGAGCAGTAAACTCCGATGTAATTATGCAAATTGTTATTTATTCAACTCTTATGATAGTTGGCTCTGTTGTTTTCTCCGTATTGTGGGTACAGACTGCAAATATGAGCGCTGAATCGCAGGCAAAACAAATACTTTCATCTGGCTTACAAATTCCTGGATTCAGAAAAGATCCAAGAGTTTTGGAATCTGTATTAAATAGATACATACCTGGACTAACTGTAATGGGTGGTGCGGCTGTTGGAGCACTCGCTGTATTAGCAGACTTAGGCGGCGCATTAAGCAGAGGAACAGGTATATTATTGACAGTTATGATAGTACATAAAATGTATGAGGATATTGCAAAGCAGCACGCAATGGATATCCATCCCGCGTTGAGGAAAGTAATAGAGAGTGATTAAATGGCCTTTGAAATAATAATACAAACGATGCAGCAGAACACTTTAGTTAGCATAGCATTAGTGAGCGCCGCCGTAGCAATGATTTCAACTTTAGTTTACAAATATTTTACCGATCAGAGTCTTATAAAACAAGTCCGCGATGATATGAAGAAATATCAGGATCAAATCAAGGAGGCTAAAGATAATCAAGAAAAAGCCTTGGAGCTAAATAAGAAAATAAATGAATTAAATATGAAAATTTTGCCTCAGCAATTCAAGCCAATGATGATAACTATTATTCCTTTTTTGATTATATTTCAGATTTTGAGAACTATATTTAGTACGATGCTGGTAATTCCGTTGCCATTTCACGTACCGCTTAGCTCTTTTGAAACAGGCCTTGGCTGGCTTGGAACATATGTTATTTTTTCAATGATATTCACAACCGCCTTCAGAAAAGCTTTAAAGGTGGTTTAGGGGACTTTACTATATGCAGCTTACAAGCTATAACAAGAAAAAAATCAGAAGAAGAACACCAGGAGGCGCAAGTATTGTCGCTTATAAATATAAGAGACATTCTGCTCATAAATGTGGAATTTGCAAGAAAGAGCTACACGGCAAGCCATCGGGTAGAAATGCATATGTCTCAAATTTATCAAAATCACAGAGAACAGTTGAACGACCATTCGGCGGAATGCTTTGCTCAAAATGCAGCAGAAATATAATTTCACTTAAGGCGAAATTGAAGCACGGAATTATTGCAAAAGCCGAAACTCCAATTTCTTTGAAGAGGTATTTACAATGACATCTTATACTCTACCGCACGACAGAGTAGACTATGTGGAAGAAGTCACTAGTTTACTAGGACGCACCGAAGATCCAGAAAAAGATTTCCAAACTTATAACTACGATAATCGTCCAGTATTAAAACCAGAAGTGTTTGGCGGTGATAGATTTACTTTAGAGACCATCTTACGAGATGATAAATTAGTAACTTTTGTAGGTATACTTAAAAATACAACTAATAAAAGAGACTATGCGTTAGTAGGTAAATTGCCATTTGAATTTAAACCAGAGAAAAAACGACCAACTAAGCCGACTAATGATTTATCGCGAATGGAAGTAACATTAGTACATCATAGGACTAATCCAAATATATACGGCGTGTGCCAATTTTTTAGAGTGGCTCCTAATACTCCTAAAGAAAGAGTCAGTAGATACATAGGTGTTGTGAGGATGAACCAATGATAGAGGTAGGAAGATTATGTGTAAAGATTGCTGGCAGAGACGCCGGAAAAGAAGCATTAATTGTAGAATTATTGGATAAGAATTTTGTTTTAATAGATGGGAATACAAGACGAAGAAAAACAAATGTTGATCATTTAGAATTACTGCCAAAGAAAGCAGATATCAAGAAAGGTGCAGATCACGCCGAAGTTGAAAAAGCATTGAAGAGTCTTGGCGTTGATGTCGAGAAGAAGACACCCGCGAGAACTAAGAAGGTAGTTGAAACTAAAGCAAAAGAAAAAACTAAACCTATAAAAACCAAAAAGAAATAATAATTTCTATGCCATACAAAAGCATTGACAATCTTCCAGAGCCAGTAAAACATACTTTACCAATACACGCACAACATATTTTTAGAGAAGCATTTAACGCAAGCTTTGCAAAATATGGTGAGATTAGAGCTTTCAAAATTTCTTGGGCTGCAGTTAAAAAGAAATTTGTAAAGCGCAGCGACAAGTGGGTTGCAAGAGGCTCAGTTAAGCGAAAGGTTAAAAAGAAAAAAGATAAACGTAGATAATGAACAAATTACCTTTTGAAAATATAGAGCGTAAATTGATTTACAAACAGAAAGCCAAGATTACAAAACTCAAAAAGAGAACGGGAGAGCAGCTGCTTAGTTTTGGTATAATTAATCTTGATAAGCCTAAAGGACCAAAGTCTATTCACGCCGTCAATAAACTTAGACATATTTTACAGCAGCCGAAAATTGGACACGGCGGAACTCTTGATCCGGCCGTAACAGGAGTATTGCCAATAGGATTAGGATATGCAACAAGAATTTTGCATTTATTTTCTTTAGCGGGAAAAGTATACGAAGGTAAATTGCATCTGCACGGCGAAGTTTCTGATGCGAAAGTAAAGAAAGTATGCAAACAATTTATCGGCAAGATAACGCAAACTCCTCCAAAGCGTTCAGCAGTAAAAAGAGAGGAGAGGGAAAGAGAAGTTTATTGGTTTGATATTAAGAAAATAGAACACAGGAATATTTATTTTGAAACTGGTGTTCAGCACGGTACGTATATCAGAACTCTGTGTGTTGATATAGGTGAGAAATTAGGAGTAGGCGGGCATATGGCTTACCTAAATAGGATACAAGCAGGGCCGCTGAAAATAGATAAATCAGTTACACTACAAACTATTAAAAATAATTATTTTAAATATGTACAAACTAAAGATGATAAGCATATAGTACGATTTGTCCAGTCTCCAGAGAAAGTTCTGAATTACCTGTCAGCCGTTTACGTTGATGAAAATGTAATACCGAGATTAAAGCACGGCTCACCGGTTTTCGCTCCAGGTATTATTGCATTTACATCCGATATTAAGAAAGGTAATAACGTAGGAATATACGATACAAGTTCTAATCTTTTAGCGCTAGGCATCGCGGAAATGTCTGCGAAAGAAATAAAGAAAGTTGAGAGAGGGTTAAGTATAAATACAGATGTAGTTTTTGTAAAATAATGGCTTATGTAATTACACACTTTTTAACATCAACATTTTTAGCAACATTGTTTAGAGCTAAATTTTCTGAAATCCAAAAATATATTCACGTCAAAGAACTTTTTATTATAGGTTTGTTCGGAGTAATTCCAGATATAGATGTTCTGCCATTTATAATAAACAGCTATTTTGATTTGGGCTGGCCAAATATTCATAGACTTATAACTCATAACTTAGTAATTGTTGCAGCGCTATTTTTGATAGGTTTGTTAATTTACACTAAAAATAAAAAATTTGGATTAATTTTAATGCTTGGCAGTATTGGCTGGGCGAGTCACGTAACATTAGATTGGATTTTATCAGGAACGGTAACTCCATTTTATCCACTCAGTAGTTTTGAAACTGGTATTAATTTAATACCAGCGGGAAACTTAAGATTAGGAACATATGTTTTGAGCGGAATCGATGCAGTAGTATTATTAACGTGGAGTTGGTTTGCAATAACTAAGAAGAAGCTTGTTGATTTTCAGGTTTGGTAAAAAGATTAGAATCAAACTTTTGCATTATGATAGCTTGTTGTACTAAGCCATCTAATGTTCTTACTTCGGGACCAAAAGTTATAATTGGGTATTGATTCTGCGACATTAATTGTAAAGTTAAAATTATTTCTTCTCCGAATGCTTTTACAAATAATTCGCCCGAATGTCCATATTCGTAAATATTTGAGAAAATTTTATGTCGTTTAGACCAATCTGCTTTTTCTAATGTTTTGTATAACTCTGTACTTAGTAATTCAGAATGAGCTTCAGCGTCTTTAATGTAGTCAGACATAGCTATCAGCTATGATAAGTCTTATAAAATGATTTTGGTTTTAAAAATTATGGAACTGCCTAAAGAATTACTTGAAGTGATATGCTGTCCGATGGACAAAGCAGATCTAAAATACGACAAGATTGCACAGACACTTACTTGCAAGAAATGTAAGTATGTTTATCCAATAATTGATGGTATTCCAGATTTAAGACCACCTTATATGATTGAGGCTGAAAAGCAAAATAGCAAATAGTTTTAAACAGAATTCTAACACTTAACTCGTGCCCAGATCGCGTAACCTGGTACAGAGCAAAGACGACTTTTGTTAGTCTTCTCTGCGGGATATCGCGCAAGCCTGGAATCTTAGACAGCAAGCTTGTTTCCGAAAGGATGTGCAGGTTCAAACGCGCTGAAATCCACGATTTCGCTGGGTTTCTCGCTGAAACTCCTGCTCTGGGCGCTTATTATATTTCTAATTATTCTTTCACAACTACGACGTTGGTCATTCCGCGTCTTTTCCTTTCAATAAAGTCTCGCCCTTCTAATCTATCTAAAATTCTAGTTATTTTTGCTTTGCCAAATCCTGTTTTTTCGATTAAGTCCGCTTGAAATATAGTTCTGCTATCTTGAATTAATTCCAAAACTTGTTTTTCTTCTTGTTTCAGTCCAGATGTATCCAATATTTTTTTAGTCTCTTTAGCCTTTTTAATTATAATCTTTTCATTTGGTTTAGACAGTATTAATATAATACCAACTATTACTAAGATTCCCACAATTATTATAGAAAGATAGGTTTGTTGATTGATTGTTTCATAAGCAGGGCAAGATACCTGATTGTGCACCGCACTGCATCCGCTGTCAATAATTTTCTTCATAGCGTTATTAAACAAGAATATTATTCCAATAATTAGGGCGGCAACTCCGAGAATTAACCAGCCAACATTTTTATTTTCCATAAGAGAGGTGAAAGAAGTATATTTAAGAAGCTTTTGCAGTGAAACTAGTTTCACAATAGCTCTTTTATATTAAGATATATATTTTTATTTATGACTTTAAAGGAATTCGGACAATCGCTAACTAAAGATGGAGTAGAAGGAGACCTAATAAAAACTATTTTTGTTTCACTCTGTACTTCGCTGGCAATATTGAGCGTTTTGTATTTTTTAAAGTTAAAATATATAGAAAACTTTATTCCTAAATATGGATTTTATTTGTT
>Ga0208375_1000479_pt1 | contig 57899 bp, 66 predicted proteins | sample RifOxyD1_FD_184038 | JGI IMG/M metagenome (GOLD analysis project Ga0208375, IMG submission 184038) | Soil microbial communities from Rifle, Colorado - Rifle Oxygen_injection D1 (SPAdes) | ecosystem: Environmental > Terrestrial > Deep subsurface > Rock core/Sediment | place: Rifle, Colorado... | reverse complement strand
CATGAATTCACCAACAAGACAAGAGAAACCTGCAATTATGGTGGTGGCATTGTTTGCTCCGCAGGTATTATAGAAGTTGGTTGCTACTAGTTTTTACCCCTCAAGGATAATTCTCAATTTCAAAAAGTGCTGATTTTTGACAACAAATTATAAAAACGCAATCCTTTTTCCTAATTAATGGCTAGTCCCAAAACAAAAGAGGAGCTCGTTATAGAGGCTAAGAATTTCTTCGATTCGCACAAAAAGGAAATCGGCGAGTCCATAATGCACGGCAAAAACGTGATTTACCTTGATTTCATGAAGCTTACTGAATTTTCAAGCTGGCTTTCCGATGAAATAATCTCGAAGCCTGAGGAAACCATCGGATTAATCGAGCTTGCAATAGAGGAATCCGGATTGGTAAGCAACGCAAGGGTAAGGCTTTACAATCTTTCTGAAAACCAAAATATGAAAATCAGAGATATCCGTTCAAGGAATCTCAACGAGCTGATTGTAATAGAAGGCATAATAAGGCAGGCAAGCGATGTTCGTCCGCAGGTGGTAAACGCAAAATTCGAATGCCCCTCATGCGGCACTGTGATTTCAATGCTTCAAATGGAAAAAAAATTCCGAGAGCCAACAAGATGCTCGTGCGGAAGAAAAGGGGGTTTCAGATTGATGAGCAAGGAAATGGTTGACACTCAAAGGCTTGTGATAGAAGAATCTCCGGAGTCTCTTTCAGGCGGAGAACAGCCAAAAAGAATAAACATTTTCGTAAAGGAAGACTTGGTTGAGCCACAAATGGAGGACAAGACAACACCAGGGAGCAGAGTAAGAGTCATAGGAGTTTTGAACGAAGTTCCAGTTCCCCTTTCAACAGGAGGGTTGTCAACAAGATTTGAGCTTGCGATTGAGGCAAACAATCTCATCCCATTGGAGGAAACTTTTGAAGAACTCAACATAAACGAGGAGGAGGAGGAAAAAATCCTTAAGCTGTCAAAAGACCCGGAAGTGTTTGAAAAATTTGCAAAAAGCATTATTCCAAGCGTTTGGGGTTACGAGGAAATAAAGCGCTCCTTAGTTCTACAGTTATTCGGAGGGGTTAAAAAAATTCATATTGACGGACAAAGAAGAAGAGGTGATATTCACATATTGCTTATAGGAGACCCCGGAGTCGCAAAGTCCGTAACGCTGAATTTCATGGCGGAGATTTCTCCAAAAGGAAGATATGTCGTCGGGAAATCGGCATCGGGAGCGGGACTTACGGCGGCTGTCGTGAGGGATGATTACATAAAAGGATGGTCATTGGAAGCGGGAGCGATGGTGCTTAGCAACAAGGGGCTTGTGTGCATAGATGAGCTTGAAAAAATGGATGCGAACGAGAGAAGCTCCATGCACGAGGCGATGGAACAGCAAACGATTACAATTTCAAAAGCTAACGTCCAGGCAACATTAAGAGCGGAAACTTCCGTGCTCGCGGCGGCAAACCCAAAGCTTGGAAGATTCGACCCATACCAAAGTGTAGCCCAGCAAATTGACCTCCCTCCGACATTAATCAACAGGTTTGACGTCATCTTTACATTAAGGGACATACCAAACAAGGAAAGAGACACTAAAATCGCCCACCACGTGCTTCAGGAGCATACAAAAGAGGGAAAAGACATGGTAATCCCCAGAAATCTTTTCAGGAAATATGTTGCATATGCAAAACAGAGGGTGGTTCCAAAGCTAAGCGAGGAAGCCGTGGAGGAAATTGAAAATTTCTACATTGACTTGAGGAACAAACCCGTTTCATCCGACGCAATGCTAAAGCCGATTCCTATTTCCGCAAGGCAGCTTGAAGCGCTTATAAGAATGTCCGAGGCTTCCGCAAAAGTCCGCCTTGACAATGTTGTAAGAAAAGAGGATGCAAAAAAAGCAATTGAAATAATAAAGTATTATCTTTCAGAAGTCGGTTACGACTACGAGTCCCAGACTTTTGACATAGACAAAATTTCCGGAATGACAACCTCAAAAAGAAACAAGGTTTTCATAGTCAGAGACTTGATAACCCAGCTCGAAAGCCGTCTTGGAAAACCCATTCCGATAGAAGAAATTGAAAACGAGATTAAGGGCAAGTTGAGCAAGCAGGAAATTGAAGAGGCGATTGTTGAACTTAAAAAAAACAGCATAATTTTTGAGCCAAGAGGAGGTTATGTGCAAAGAGTGGGATAATGAATGAAGAAAAATTCAAAAGAAATATTGCATACAAGATAAGAATAGGAGAAATCCTTAATGGAAAGCCCGTTATAGAAAATGAAAAATTCTCTTTTCTTGACTTCAACGGAAAAAGAGTCATAAGAATAAATCTTGTGGGAAGCATAGTGGACAAGTACAACAGCGAAGGCGAGAAAAAATATTCATTTCTTACAATAGACGACGGCTCGGGACAGATAAAAATGAAGGCTTTCGGAGACGATTCCGAAAAGCTCAAGGACATAACGCACGGGCAGGCGGTGGTAGTGATAGGCTCGCTAAGGTATTTCAACGGAGAGATTTACATTTCCCCAGAGATAGTGAAGGAGCAGCAGCCAAAATATGTTCTCCTTAGAAAAATTGAAATAGAAAAACAAAGGGGCGCAACTCCTTATTTTAATCCGAAAAGCGATGCTCCAAAACCAAACGCGCAAAAAGAGGAGATAAAAGACAAAGTCATAGAGATGATAAAAAAATCTGAAAGCGAGGGGGGAATTGAAACGGCAGAACTGAAAAAAAGGCTGAATGCTCCTTCAAATGAAACCGAGCAGGAAATACAAAAGCTCCTCGAGGAAGGCACAATATTCGAGCCGCGCCCGGGGAAAGTGAGATGGCTTGGATAAATTTTAAACAATTTCTTTAATGATTATGGAAAGAAGAAAATTTCTGTTAGGTTTGGCGTCCATTGGTTTAATGAATGTTCCGCGAAAAGCGCTGGTGTTATAGGGACTTTTCAAAGAGGAGTATGAAAGAAGATATGCATTCAACGGGAAAGTGAACGCGCCTCCTTTTGTTTCAAGAGATATAGAGGGAGACATAAACTTCAGGTTAAGAGATTCCTTATATGAAGCAAAGGTGGAGATTAGAAGCCCTAAAGATGAAAAAACATTTCATTACAGCATAAAATCAGAAGGGGAAGTAAAAAACGGATTTCTAAAACCATTTTCAACAATCACGAGGAAAAATCTTGAATTGTGGGTTCCTTTCTCAGACAGAAACGATGAAACAACTCTTGATTATTTTTATGAAAGCGACGAAACTTCCATAGGCGTCAGGACTGATTTCTATGACAAGGAAAAAAGAGTTGCAAGGACAAGCAGGAAATCAAGAAAACACAATGGAATAAATGGATTGGATTATATCTCCGCAATTATGCAGATTGTTTTGTCTAACAAACAAAACCTTGTTCTTGATAAAGTGGATTTGATAAGCAAAATGGGAAAATCCGCAACATGCCCCTTGGAGAATAAAAGAAAAAACGGAAGGAATTTAATCCGCCTTCTTCATGATGGCAAAAGCGCAAGTGTAAAAATCTCCCTGGCATTAAATGACGATTCAGAGATAACCGAGCTGTCTTTCAATACTGAAGGATATGGCATTATGGAAATGAATGTGGAATAATTAAGAAATATCAAGAAATTAAAAAATAAAAAATAAAATTATTTACTTCTATCGTGCGTCGTAAGCATCTTTAACCAAACCTGCCGCGCCGCAAACCGCTGCGCCAAATCCAGGAGTCATAAAATTAAAAGCAGCACCTGCTGCACTGCAATATCCTGATGCAGAAGCCGAGTTTGCTACCTTCTCAGCCAAAGGATTGTATTTTCCCAGTTCCCTTGGTTTGTCTCCCGTAACAACACTAACTACCGCTTCAGGTCCTCTTAAACCAGCGCTTAATCCAGCTGCAGGCACTCTCCAAACTCCGGATGCTCCATTATCTCTTACATCCTGATAAACTGTTTGAGCAAAATCAGGAACAGACTTCACAACTTCAACAGGAACCATCAATAGTCTCATGAATGCATTGTCTTCAGCGCGGGCAGAATTACCATAACTTAAAATTACTCCCCCACCCAAAACAAAAGCAGATGTTAAATTAGCTATTTTTCTTTCTATTCTCATTTTTACCTCCTTTCACTTATGTTTTTTATACTAACCTTTTTAGCTTTATAAGAATTATTGTCCTTTACTTTCAGCAGCATTTCTTGTCTTCATTGTTCGATTCAGGAATCTGTTCATCGGCTAATTTTAACCCTTCCCTGATTCTGTCATGAAGCTTTTTTTTAAAGACTTTCATCTTGACGGCGCTCAAAATATTTTTGTCTAATGCGGCCTTGAGGGGATTCTCCTTTGTATCCAACTCGCTTTCTCTGGGTTTTTCAAAGAACTCCCTGAATGTTTTATAATTGAAATCTATTTTTCCGTATCCCGGCGCGGCAAAATCATCTCCTTTATCTCCATTGTATCTCACAACTGTCAGGGCTTTTTCACCAGACATGTTTTCCATATCGCCGTTATAATAACCAAAAGTCAGTTCAACATTTCCGCTATTTTCCATTATCAAAACGCCAAAATATTCTTCAAATACATCCGGATTGGCGTCAATCTTGTTTCTCAGATACAGTCTGCAAACCCTTTCTTTTAACACTTCCTCATTTAAGCCATTTTTTTCAAAAACATTAACACACGTGTTTATTTCAGGCCCCGTTTCTTCCTGCCCCGCGTGAGCCTGGGAAACAAAGGGCTGAAAAGGTTTGGTTGGAAGAGTTGCAATTTTATAAGTCATCTCGGCAACTTCTTTTGCAATCTTAATCGGAAATTCTCGGAAAGACCCGCATGCGGAAAGCATTGAAACCAAAGAACCCGCAAGCAAAATTCCTTTTCCGGCAGAAAAAAACTTTTCAATACCCATCACCAATAACAATCAATTTAACTTAAAAATCTTACTTTGCATTCTTGATAGCCTGCGGCAAAGAGCCATTCACCATTAGTGTGTAAGCGATATCATTAATCAATCTTTTATTTATTTCTCTTATTTTTTTCATATCAGGATTGCCTCCGTTGAGCAATCTCTGTTTGCATTTCTTATCAATTTCTCCAACTTCATCATCCGGAAAAGATTTCGCTATTGAGAACATCTGATAGGGCATTAATCTGTCATCAAAAAAACCTTTTTCACTTCTTGGCCCGTAAAAAACAGCATACTGACAGGAATCCTTGTCATAACTCCCTCTTATCAAAATGAAATCTTCATTAAAAGGTATTGCCATGAAATTAAAAGATAATGAGTTTTCCAGTCTCACCCCCATTGACACCCTGCACAAAGAGGATTCTTCTATGCATTCCTTAAATCCTGAAACCCTGCTGTAAATCATATCATAAACAGCGTTAAGAACATTCCCCCCTAACCTGTCAGGAGCTTCCGCAGAATAAGACGGAGAAAAGCTAAGAGCCATGGAAAACAAAGCCGCGCCGCCGGAAGCTTTTGCCTTTTGAAACATAATTCAAATCATACTCGAATGTTTATAAGATTAGTTATGATGAAGAAATTAGTTTTATTATCTGACTCTATATCCTTTAGCATCCATGCATGCTGCATATGCATTGCTAAGATTCTGTTGTCCTCTTTGAGCACCATATAACCCTCCTGCACCAGCGCCTGCAGCAGCACCCAATCCTGCGCTATTCCAGTTCCTGCCTAAAAGTCCCCCTAACAAAGCTCCAGCAAGTGCACCCTGCGCTCCTTTGTCCATTGCCTGTTGTCCTTGGCTTGTTCCATACTAGCTTCTTGCCCACGCTTCACAATCCATTCTATCTCTTTCAACCTGTCCGTAAGTTGCATTTGGATTTGTAGGATAAGCATAAGATGTCGGACCTGTCTCGCATGCAGCCAAAGTTCCTGCAAGCAAAACAGCAGAAGCAACAGGAACTATTCTTCTCAACAACCCTCTTTTCATTTAATTATATAATAAAACAACTTTATAAATTTTTCTTTGAAAATCGTTTTGTTTGAAAACTCCTTATTTTTCCCAGCTTATTAAACAAAAAGGCTCGCTCCTTTGTCGTTCGCTTATTGGTGAAGTCTTGGTGTATTCAGTGTTTCGCGAAGCGTATGCGTAATCGCTTGTTGATGCAAGTTGTTAATACGAGAAGGATTGTTTTTATTAATTATTCTACTAACTTTAGCTCACTAATAATTTAACAAACTCAAACATTTATTGATTGTTAAAAACAAAACCTAACTTTAAATAATTTATTTCTTCAAAAAAACCTTTTGCCAGAAACCTTTTTTTATTCTTTTCTCAAACCAGTACGCAAAACATATCAGAACAACCAGCCCAAAAAGGGAAATTACAAACCTCCAAACGTCGCTTGCATAGCTCCAGTACCCCCCTGCACCCCATACAAAAGTTCCCGCTCCTCCCGCCATCAGCCCGACGCCCACGGTTTCAAGCGCAAACACCGCGTTCCCAAAAACAATTACGGCAATTCCGACAGGGATTGAAACCAAAAATCTCATCCTGTTACTTTCCTCAAGCGCCTTCTGGTAATCAAGGTTGCAGTAGTAATTCAAATCGCAGTAGCCCGTTGCCTCATCCTTGGCAGGGGCTTTTATAAAATTGTACTCTGTCCACTTGCCTCCAAGATTTTCACATATCCCCGAAGTGTCCGCGATTACTGCTGCGCGGACTTCAGGGCAAAAAGCATTGTAATCGGGCTGCGGAAAAAAAACGCTTATTCCGTATACGGCGACAAACACCGCAAGTATGAAAATGCCCACGCCTATGATAATTCCTCTCAAATTCATAAAAAAACAAGGTATAAAAGATTTATAAATATTTAGAACACGCTCGGCTTCGCCTCGCTTGTTGATATAATAATAATTAAACTTAATATTATTCTTGTTGTTAATTTAAATCAAACTTAATTTGCGCCATCTTTGGCTTAAACAATTTTGTTGTGATTAATCACAAAATACTAAATCTCAAAACTTAAAAACCCCGCAACTATGTAAAATTATGGAATATGGAAAACTCCTCGATGAAGCCTATAAAAAAATAAAGCATCCTGAAAATTTCGGGAACAGCGAAAGATTTGAAATACCAAAAGTAGAGGGTTACTTTGAAGGGAAAAAAACAATCATAACAAATTTCGCGCAAATAGCAGGGCATATAAGGCGTGATGTGGGGCATTTCCAGAAATTCATTTTAAAGGAACTCGCCGCGCCGGGATACCTTGATGGAGAAAGGCTTGTCCTGAACATAAAAGTTCCAAGCAGCAAAATAAGCCAAAAAATAGAGGATTATGTCAGGGAATTTGTCCTGTGCAAGGAATGCAAAAAGCCGGACACCGAGATAATAAAAGAGCCGCAAACCCGCGTCACGTTCATCCACTGCCTTGCATGCGGGGCAAAACATGCCGTAAGGGGAAAAATTTGACGAATTTTCTAAAAAAATTCGGAAGAAATTTCTGTATAAACAAAAATAACAAACCTTATAAATAAATTTAAACAAAATAAATAATCAAAGGAGGTTAAAAATGGTTACAGGATACTGTGTGAAATGCAAGGCAAAGGGAAGAAAGATGAAAAGCCCCGAGATCAAGCAGACTGCAAGAGGAGGATACATGGCACAGGGAAGCTGCGAGGCATGCGGAACTAGAATGAGCGCTATGATGTCGAAGGAAAATGCAGAAAAAGCTATCAAAGAAGGCGCGAAAAAATCTTTTTGATTTTTCATAAGATGCTTTTGAGAATCATAAAGACCTACAGGGATGTGGTCGCCGTTTGTGACAAGGAGCTTCTTGGAAAAAGGTTCGAAGAGGGAAATTTCCAGCTCGACGTCAAGAAAAGTTTTTTTGGAGGCGAGGAAATCGGGGAAAACGAAGCTGTCAGGATAATGAGGCTAAAAGCCATGGAAGATTCCACATTCAACATTATCGGAGAAAAATCCGTAAAGGCGGCGTTGATTGCGGGAATCATCTCCGAGGAAGAAATAGGAAAAGTTGACAACATTCCGTTTGCAATTATTTTAATCTGATAAATAAAAGAATTTTTTGTTTTTCAAGCAGGCAAAATGCTGCCCGTTTCACTTGCAGGTTTCATGAATGTTAAACAAATTTGCAGAGTCCTATAAGGATTATATCAATTAATTTTTTGTTCAAAATTTCAGACATTTACTTTACAGCTCAAAAATAACATAATTTTATAAAAGAATTTTATTTTGAAAATGCATGGGAAGGATACATTTTAGGAATAAAGATGATGAAGAGGGGCAGAACGGAGAGAATGCAGTAACAAGAGTAAAGCTCCCAAAAGGCAGAGAAGTCATCGGAGTAATAGAGCAGAGATTTGGGGGAAACAAAATGCTTGTGAAATGCCTCGACGGAAAAAACAGGAACTGCCGTGTGCCGGGAAGGCTGAAAAGAAAGCTTTGGCTCCGCCCGGGAGATGCGGTGATAATAGAGCCATGGGAACTTGACAACAGCAAGGGAGACGTTCTTTACAAATACAGGCCGAATCAGGTGGAATGGCTCAAAAAAAACGGCTATCTTGAATCAGAAAAAATCGAATTTTAAGATAAATCATATTTTTGGAGATGATTCATAAAAAACAGATAGATAATGTCTTTCCATATCGCCATCAGCTCTAACAAAATAGGACTGGCTTACAATCCGAACTTCTCTTCTTTTTGATTCTTCTCCTAGTAACAACTCGGCATTGACTTGATTTTGCAGACCAAGTGGACTTAAATCTTCAAAAATTTTATAACTTAAACCCATATAATTAAAATAAAAAAGAGATATTTAAGGATTATCATAGTTTAAAGGATACAACAAAAACCTTTTAACATTCTATTTCTTTTTCAAAACATGAAAAAAATAATCTCTGAAAAGCTTCCGAGAATCTTAAAAAACAAAAAAAGGCTTGAAAAAGAGCTTCTTGTGAAGATAACAAACAGGGGAAAGGAGGTTTTCATCGATGGAAATCCCGAAGAGGAGTATTACGCTGAGAAGGTTCTTGAAGCTCTTGAATTTGGGTTCCCTTTTGAAAATGCAATGAGAATAAAGGATGAAAATTTTATCTTCGAGATTCTTAACATAAAGGATTACTCCACAAGTAAAGATATGAAAAGAATCAGGGCGAGGGTGATAGGAAAAGGAGGAAAGGCATTAAAGGTTCTTCATGATTTGACGGAATGCTATTTTGAATTGAAAGACAACAAGGTGGGAATAATAGGAAGCGCGGAAAGCATAAAAAATGCGCAGGAAGCGATTGTTGCAATCATAAAGGGCTCAAAGCATTCAAACGTGTATAGTTTTCTTGAAAAAAACCATCCCAAACCGGAAATAGACTTGGGTTTGAAAAGAAAATTTTAAATAAGAATATTATCTGGTTTCTTTAAGTCCCGATAGCTCAGCAGGTAGAGCGCATGACTGTTAATCATGATGTCGGAGGTTCGAGTCCTCCTCGGGACGTATCCTGCTGAAAGTAGGATGAGAACTCCGGTTCGACGAGCAATGTTTGCGAGAAATAATTAAATTCAAGTATGAAAACCGAGTGAGCTTGCGAGCAGTCCTCCTCAGGACGTTTTTATTTTCAAGTCAAGAACAAATCAAAACGCTCGGCTTCGCCTCGCTGATTATATAATCATTAGCTAAACAAAATCCGTCTTTATTTATCAGTTTCTTACACAAGAATAATTTTTTAAGTAAACTAATTCTCAAGATTTTATGAAACCAAAAAACATGAAGCAAAAAAAAGTTCTAGTTGCAATGTCAGGAGGCGTTGATTCCAGCGTAGCCGCGCTATTGATGAAGCGCCTTGGATTCAATGTAATAGGCGCTTTCATGAAAAACTACTCGGATTCAAAAAATGAGCTCACCGGAGAATGTTCATGGAAGGAAGAAAGAGGATATGCAATGAAAATTTCTGCGCTTCTTGGAATTCCCCTGATAACTTTGGATTTTGAAAAAGAATACAAAAACTTTGTAGTGAAAAAAATGTTCCGGGATTATAAGAAAGGCATAACCCCAAATCCCGATATTTCCTGCAATGAAAAAGTAAAATTTCCATTGTTAATAAAAGCCGCAAAAAAACTCGGCGCTGATTTTGTTGTAACGGGGCATTATTCAAGAATAAAAAAGGTTAAAATAAGAGAGAGAAAATCTGCGAACGCAGGTAAGAAAGAGTTTTCATACAACCTTCTGCGTGCAAAAGATGAATCAAAAGACCAAAGCTATTTTCTTTACAGGCTGAAGCAAGATGAATTAAAAAAACTTATTTTTCCCATCGGGGACTACACAAAAAAACAGGTAAGGGAAATTGCCCTCAAGGAAGGGTTTCCCAACCACGACAAAAAATCGACAGTCGGAATATGCTTCATAGGAAAGATTAACCTCAAGAGATTCCTCCAGAAAAAAATAAAGCCAAGGAAAGGAAAAATACTAAACCCAAGTGGAGAAGTCGTGGGAGAGCATGACGGGATTTATTATTACACGATAGGACAGCGCCTCGGATTGAGATATGGATTTGATTTGAAAAAATCGGGCGGCGACAAAAAGTTCCTGAGAAAATGGTATGTTGCGCAGAAAGACGCAATAAAAAACATCATCATCGCCGCCCCCGAAGGACACAAGATTCTCTACAGAAAAGAAATTTTTCTTAAAAATACCCATTGGGTAAATGAAAAACCAAAAAATAATATGAAGGTTCTCGCAAGAATCCGCCAGGTAGGAGAACTTCTTCCTTCAAAAATAATGATTAACAGAAACAAAATAAAGATTGTTTTGAACATTGCAATCACGGGCATAAGCGAAGGGCAGGCAGTTGTTCTCTACTCAGGAAAAAAAGTTCTAGGCGGCGGAGAGATTATGTTCTCCTGAGAATGCAATTATTGTTTAAAATTGGTTCGCCTTACTTCGGCTTACAATTAATAAAAAATTAACTAATAGAAAAACAACTTTTATATTAACATTTAAAGGAAGGTTAAGCTAAGGAAACCTTGGCGTCCTCGCTATGCGAACGCAGTGAGCCTTTTGCTTAACAGATTAACAAAGATAAGGACATTCCAAACAAATCTAAGAGCACAATAATCCTTAAAAATAACATTTGTCCTTTTTTAAAATGAGGTGCGAAGACTATCCTTCAGATTTTGATTCGGAAGATCCCCGTTTATACCTTCTGGGTATAGCTTCCTCCATTGAACTTAGCCACGGAGAAAATTATGATGCAACAAGAAGATTATCAGGAATACTTTTCAGATTGTCCAATAAACCTCTTTCTGAAGTTGAAGGTGGCATAATAGACGCCTTGTCAAGAGTTTATTGGCCGGATAATTCTTCAAAAAAAGAGCCGGAAAGAGCGGAAAGGGTGCTGTCTCAAACAAGAAAACTAGCAACAAGGCTTTCAAGATTTAGAAGACTCAAAGTAGAAAAACAAAGAAATCTTATTGGATTATGCAACAGGCTAAACCCGGAACTGCTTGCGCTTTGCATTTCAAGTCTGCATAGATGAAGCAACAACTAATTTTAAAAACATCTTAATCCTTTTCTGTTTATGGATTTGGACAAGGCAATAAAGTCGCGGAAATCCGCAAAGAAATTCAAAAACAAAAAGCCAGACTGGAAAGACATTATCGAATGCGTTGACTCTATGCGCTACGCACCCATGGCGGGAGGAAACTTCTCGCTGAAATTTATAATCGTTGACGACAAGGAGAAAATCCATAAAATCGCGAAGGCTGCCCAGCAGAATTTTATCTCTGAAGCGGATTATGTTCTTGTTGTCGTGTCTTTAGGCTCCAGAACTACAACTTCTTATGGAAAAAGAGGGGAGATTTACTTAAGGCAGCAGGCGGGGGCGGCAATTCAGAATTTCCTTCTAAAAATCCAGGAGAAAGGTTTGGCAACATGCTGGGTGGGACATTTTGTCGAAAACCAGATAAAGCGCGAATTGAAAATTCCCGAAGATGTTAGTGTAGAAGCCGTTTTCCCAATAGGATACACCTCTCCTGAAATAATGAAAAAAGAAAAGAAAAAAATCAGCATGGACGGGGTTCTTTATTTCAACAAATACGAAAACAAAAAGATGAAAAGGCAAAGAGAATTTAGCGCCTGACTAGATGAAAAAGAAGAATCTTTACGAAAATATTCCTGAAAAATTGCCAAAGGAGCTGTTCAACAAGATTATTTACGGAAATAGCATAAAGATATGGAGAATAGTCTCCAAAAATCACAGGACTCCGAAAAATAAATGGTATAACCAAAATAAAAATGAATTTGTGGTTGTGATAAAAGGAAGCGCTGAATTAAGCTTTAAGGAAAATAACAAGATTAAAAAGTTAAAGATGAAAAAAGGAGATTGTATAAATATTCCCCCTCGCCTGAAACACAGAGTTGACAAAACGGATAAAGAAACAATCTGGCTGGCTGTATTTTATTGACAAAGCCCGCACTACTTCTCAAAAAATAAAAATTAATTTCCGACAAAAGCAGTTGCAAGAGCATAATGGACTACTCTGTCTCCCACAGCAATTTGTTTAACAGCGATTACGCATACGCTTCGTGAAAAATGTGTTTAAAATTTGTTTCGCCTTCGGCTCACAATTGATAAAAAATTAACTAATAGAAAAACAACTTTTATATTAACATTTAAAGGAAGGTTAAGCGAAGGAAACCTTGGTGTCCTCGCTAAGCGAACGACAAAGGAGTGAGCCTTTTGCTTAACAAAAAGACATTACAAACAAAGCTTTATCAGAAGTAAAAAATAAAAGAAGAAAGGAAGGCGCAAAAAAACGCGCCTCCCGCTTTAAAAATATAAGATTATTTATCTCCAGACGTCAATTCCCAAGTCAGAGATTTCTTTTGCAACAGGAAATGCCTCATCTTCAGCAGATTTTCCAAGCACATAAGGGCTGTGAACGCCTGTCATAATTGTTATGACCCTTACCTTTCCAATGAAGTCCTTGTTGATTCTTGCCCCTATGATGACGTTTGCGTCAGGCGCTAAATTCTCCGAGATGATTCTTCCAACATTATCAAACTCTTCAAGCTTCAAGTCTGGTCCGCAAGTCACGTGAATCAATGCTCCATTGGCACCCTTGTAGTCTACATCCAGCAAAGGGTGTGAAAGTGCCTGGCTAACAGCATCATTAACCCTGTCGGAAGTGTCCGCTTCTCCTATTCCTATAACAGCAACACCGCCGTCCTTCATGATTGCAGATACGTCTGCATAGTCAAGGTTGATCAGGCTTGGAAGGGTTATTGTCTCTACAATTCCCTTTATCAATGTGCTTACCAGCTCGTTTGCAACAGCAAAAGCCTGCTCAAGTGGAAGCTGCCCAGCAATGTCCACAAGTCTGTTGTTGTCAAGAACAATGCATGTGTCTGTCTGTTCTCTCAGCTCCTGAAGCCCGAACTCTGCCTTGTCAAGTCTTGCCTTTTCCGAATCGAAAGGCATTGTCACAACGCCGATAACCACTGCTCCGGATTCTTTTGCCATTTGCGCCATAACAGGAGCTGCACCTGTTCCAGTGCCCCCTCCCATTCCTGCAAGGACAAAAACCATATCTTTCCCGGAAATTTTTTTCTTAATCTCCGAAATGGACTCCTTTGCAGCCTCTCTTCCTTTTGATGGCTTTCCACCTGCACCAAGTCCTCGTGTTAACTCCTTTCCTATTAGAAGTTTTTCGTCAGCCTTCGTTACGCTCAGGTGTAATGCATCAGTATTTGCCGCAAAGACAGTTGCTCCGCTTATTCCTTTGTTATAAAGCCATGTGACCATATTGCTTCCGCATCCGCCAGCTCCTATGACTGCAATGTTAGCTTTTCCAGCCTTCAGTTCGTCAAAGTTAATGCTGTGTGTTTCTGCATTCTGTATTGCTTCTTTTGCAAAGTCCAACACCATGTTTTTTTACCTCCTTTTGTTTTGTATTATGATCTGAATTAAATTCAGATAAGAGGGAATGTGTCTCTCAACCTTTCTTCCGAAAGATTTAAATATCTCGCCTACTTCCCACTATTAAATAAGAATACACCCTATAGGATTTATTTATTCCAACCGCCAAGTCGAATAAATTAATCTGATGAAAAAACGAGTATCCTCTTCTTTAAAAATATTTTGTTAGTTCAAAGTATATTTGGAAATGCGAATTTCTACCTTTTTTCCCACTCTTTAGTTTCACCTGTCCTTATTTTTTTGTCAAGAATTTCAAGTTCCTCGTAAATTCCCTCGATTAAATCATAGCTTTTTGCCTCGTCAATTGAAACCCATGCGTATTCTGTAAGCGCATTGCAAAGCTTGACTTCCTCAGATTTGGGATATGCATACAGGCTGATAATCAAGCATGGAATTTCGTCGGGCCTTATGTAAACAAGGCTCGTAACATAGCCCAAGTTCCCTATTTCCAAGCCAACTTCTTCCGTTACTTCCCTTTTTAAAGAATTCTCCAGGACATTGTACCAATGGCTTCCCGTATCTTTTTCCTTTAACGCATAATCCAATACCTCAATCTTCCCTCCGGGAACAGTCCATTTTCCGGGAAATGCCTTTTCCCATTCGGCTCTTTTTGTGATGAGAAATTTTCCTTCCCTGTTAACTAAAATTCCCGTAACAACAAAGTAATGCATAAGGTTTTTGTCCGCCTTCGCCATTACAAAAACTCAACCATAATTATATTTAAAAACTTCCTCAAAACTTTTGAGTATATGCAAGTAAATAAAGGGAAGTTGATGGTCAAGAAACCGTAGGTGTCTTACCATGGAGAAGGAAATTTTAAATTTGTTTTTGTACAACCACAGGCTAAAATTCAACGAGATAGAAAAACAGACCAAAAGCCGCTCCAACATACTAGCATACCATCTTAACAGGCTAATCCGCAAAAACATGATAGAAAAGGATGATGCTTTTTACAAACTTTCCGAAAGCTCCGAAAAGATGATTCCCCACCTCACCAATAAAAATTCTGTTATTTCTGTCGTGCTTATTGCAATAAAAAAGGAAGAAAAAGTATTCCTGATAAAAAGAAACAAGCGCCCTTTTGATAACAAGCTGTGCCTGCCGGGGGGAAGGCTAATTGTAGGAGAAACAATTCCGGAGGCAACAGAAAGAATAATGGAAGAAAAATTTAGCCTGAAATGCAAATTTGAAAAAGTAAATTCCATAAATCTGGAGCATGTAAAAAAACAAGGAAAAATACTGCATTCTTTTTTTCTTGTATTTGTAAGCGCAACAACAAAGCAGGAACTGAATTACACCTCTCTTGCAGGAAAGAAAAGCAAAATAGTTTCAAGTGATTATTATTTGATAAAAAATAACCTCGACAAGGAAACAAGCGTAAAAAACCTGATAACAAGATAAAATTATAATTTAACTCAGCTTCTCAATTGAATTAGCGACTTGAAACATCTTTTGTTCTTGAAACTTGTCGCAAATTATCTGCATGCCGACAGGAATTCCATCCACTCTTCCAGTGGGAATTGAAATAGCGCAGTTTCCCGCTAGGTTCGCGGGAATTGTCATGGCATCATAGCCGTACATTTCCTCTACAGAGATCTTTTCCCCAATCTTATGTGGTAATCTAGGGATAGTAGGAGAGATTATGCAATCAACACTTCCGAATATTTTTTCCATTTCCTTCTCAAAAAATTTCTTCACCTTCAAAGCCTTGTTATAGTATTTTCCGTGATATTCCGCCTTGCTTATCTCTGAGCCTCCTAAAATCCTGCGTAAAACTTCCTTTCCAGAGACATCTTCTATTTTAAATCCGTATTTTCTGCCGTCGAACTTCCTCGTTCCTGAGAAAAACTCTACGTACACAAGAGGGTAATATGTTTCCACTGCAAGCTCAATATATGGAATTTTTATTTTCCTAGATTTCCAGCCGTACTTCTTTACCGCATTTTGGATTTTATCATCAATCAATTTTTGAATTCTTTTATCTTTTATTTCAAAGTCCAAAATTCCAATATTTAATTTTCTTGGAATTTTTTCCATTTCCTTCAAATCAATTTTTTTGCTTTCCTGGCTTATAGAATCGTTTTCTGTTTTTCCTTTTATGACATCAAACAGCAAAGCGCAGTCAGAAACATTTCTCGCAAGAGGGCCTATCTGGTCAAGGCTCATGGACAAATCAATCAGCCCGTATCTGCTTACAGACGAGTAGCTTGGCTTCATTCCTACAACCCCACAATGAGATGCAGGGTTTCTTATGCTCCCTCCGGTGTCCGAGCCAAGAGCCATATCGCAAAATTCCGCACCGACTGCGGCTGCCGAGCCGGAGCTTGAGCCGCCGGGGATTAGCTCGGGATTTTTCGGGTTTCTCGTCAGACCAAAGGCGGAAGTTTCCCCGCTTGAACCGGAAGCAAATTCATCCATATTAGCCATTCCAATAATTAATCCATCTTCTTCTTTGATTCTTTTTATTACATCAGCATCATAAGTTCCTTTGTAATTTTCAAGTGTTTTTGAGGCGCACGAGACTGTTAAACCAAGGACATTTATGTTTGACTTTACCGCGATGATTTTCCCGGAAAGTTTTCCTTTTTTCTTTTTCCCGTCTATTCTCTTCGCTTCTTCAACCGCATTCGGATTCAGCTGCAAAAAGGCGTTTATCTTCTTGCCTTTCTTATCATTTTTCTCAATTTCTTTCAGATATTTTTGCAGGTTTTGTAATGTGGAAGTCATTTTTTGTTTAATGAAGCATTCTCAAAATCTTGTTTAGTTAATTTTACCCATCTTGAAGCAACTTTTAAAAGATGGTTTGAAGTTGAAAATCTTGAATGCCTTTTTCTGTCAAAATAAGTATAAATGATTATTTCAAAACCTTTTTGCTTCATTCTTTCAATAACCGGAACAAAATCGCTATCCGAAGCAATCAATATGATTTTTTTTATATCAGAATATTTTTCTTTAATATCATACAAATCCAGAATAATTAATGCGTCAATTCCTTTTTGAGAAAATTCTTCTTTACCTTGCTCATTTATTACTTTCTGACATCTTCCTTCCCTCAGAGTAATCCATTTTTTATTTCTTAACATTTTAGTCATGTTTTGGTATCTACTCATTAAGAAATCTTCCTTTTTTGTCGGCAGGGGGCTTTGATACGGGGGAGCTGTGTAAACATAAAGGTGCTTTAAGTTTAGACTCTCTTTTTTGCATATATTTCTAAATGTTTGCAAATATCTTTTGGATTTTCCATCTTCCTTCTGAAAATGCTTTTTTACCAAACCAAAGAAGCCATCATCAACAAAAACTAAAGTGTTTTCCATGAAGAAAGACCTCCAAAAGTGCCAGAAAACATTAAACATCCGGCAACCTTGCGATCACCGGGGTTCATACTCACAATCCTAAAATTGCTACTACTTTGAATATTCCGAGATTTATAAGTTTTTTGTTTAGAATCTGGAAGCCCGGCATTACTCCTAAGAGCCATACCGGGGACTTGAATATCTTTACTAATATCTTCCTGTATAAAAGCATTTTGGTTTGTCATTTTAAGCTCTCTTCAACAATTTCAATTTCTTCCTTTGTCAAACCGTATAATTTGTAAACTTCTTGGTTGATTTCGTAATCAATGTTTTTAATCTGCCTTTCAAGATTTTCTTTTTCATATCCAACGAGATTTTTTTCGTGAAGTTTCTTTTGAAGTTCAATCATTTCATTGACTAGGGAGATGATGATTTTTTCTTGGGAAATGGAGGGGAGGCGGATTGGAAGATTTTTTATTTGTTGTGGACCCACATTCATATACCCCCCAGATAGAGCTAATGATTTGAACAAATTTTTATAAATATAAGTCATTAACCCACTATTCAAGATAGCCAGTAATATTTTAATATTGATTTTATCAGGGATTACTAAAGTTGTAGATTTTCCAGCAAGATATTCTCCGTTTTCATCAACAGCACATTCTAAAATTTTTGTCATTCCTGCAATTATTATTTTTGCATTTGAAGATTCTATAGCTCTTTTAGGAAATAATTTCTCTAAATCTTTTTTAAGGATTATCGGTTTTAGATACGAACCCTTTATATATTGTGTCTTATAATTTTTCCATAGGGTTACATATCTATCAATCGTCCCAGTATTAACAAATTTGAAATAATCTTTATCAACTGATAAATTTCTTAATTTCTTTTTTATTTCATATGCCTCAGATACTGTAGCAGAACCATTTATCTTAGCTAATTTATCTAGAGCGACGGAATTCTCTAATATTTTATCTAATTGTCCCCTTCCTTCTTTTTCAAAAGTGTACGCCCAAGTTTTTTCTGAGGATTTTATTAAATCTCTTTGATTTATGACATTAGAATTTTTTATTCTTACATCTTCACCATAAGATTCCATAGTCTCGGTTAATATTTTATTTTCGCCCCAAAATCTATTTTTGATAATAATAACGATAGGATAAACGCTTGCTTGAAATACTGAGATTTTAGAATAGTCTCTTATACTAACAATCTGTTTTTTATTTTCTATAAATTCTCGCAACGCCCCCGTGTATTTAGCAGACAATAATTTATTCGGGATAATTTCTCCGAAAATCCCATTTTCTTTTAATAAGTTTAATCCCATTTCTATAAAAACGCCAAATATATCCCAGTTACCTTTCGCAGTTTTGTAGTGTGAGCTACAATATTCTCTTACTTCTGGTTGTGTTTTAACCATCTCTTCAGAATCGATATACGGCGGATTCCCAATAACAACATCAAAACCACCATTTCCAAAAACATCTGGAAATTGCGCGTTCCAATTAAATGCCTTGTCTCCCGCGACTTTTGAGTCGTCAATTAAGGAATTTCCATTCTTTATATTTCCTTTCAGGTTTTCAAGAAGAAGTTTTTTTGTGTCTCTTGTTTCTCCTTCTAAAATTTTTAATAAGATATTCAGTTCTGCAAGTTCTATCGCTTTTTCATCCAAATCAACTCCGTAAATGCATCTTAATGCGATAGTGTTTTTTTGTGCCAAATTTAATCTTCCTTCATAATTTTTGAATGTTGGATGTTTTACTTTTTCTCCTTTCTTTAATCTATTTTCTACTGTGTCGCAAACTTCCTGAAACGCTCTTATCAAAAAACTTCCGCTCCCACAAGCAGGGTCGACTATTCTAACGTTAAGAATTTCGTCAATTGTTTTGTCTTTAATGTATTCTCCAACGGTATTTTTTACAATATAGTCAACGATGTAGGAGGGAGTGTAATAAATCCCCATCTTTTTTCTCTTCCCACTTCCTTCATCAAGTCTTACCCTTTTTTCAGTTCCCTTCAAAATAGTTCCTAAATATTGTTCATATATGCTTCCAAGCAAATCACTAGGAATTAAATCAAACTCATATTTAAATTGAGTATCTGTTGTCCCATAATAAACATCATTAATAACTTTCTTTAAAGTTAAATCATCAAAAAATACATCATTTTTTTCTAGTAAACCTTCTGAGAACAATTTAGAATTGTAAGTTTTATCAAATCTCACAAATTGTTCCTTCAGTAATGCCCATAAATTCTTTTCTGCAAAACCTCCTTGAACACTATCTTTTATTTTAAGAAGAAAATCTTTTGCTTCCAATCCTCTATCTTCAACAGAACGCATAAAAATTAGTCTAACAATAAAAATTTGAACCGCCTCATCTATCTGTTCTGATTGTAAATAGGTTCTTCTGTTCTTTAAATCGCTGGATAATAATTTTCTAATTTCCAACAAAGATTCAAGAATGCTTTCGTCTATTGGCTTAATTATTTTTTTATCCACATTCTTAAGAAGTTTGTCTATTTCCTCTTTTTCAAAACTTTCTTTTGATAAAATCCATAATCTATCAAATTCTTTAATAAAATCCTCATAGTTTATCCATAATAAACCAGTATTATCTTGCAACAAATTTTTGTCTATTCTTGTCGTCTGAGATAACGCATGATAAACCCTAATTTGCTTAAAATTAGTCAATACTGCAAATTTTATCTTTTGGTGATGTGCATAAGAAACAGTTTGCATACCTTCTTTTTCTTCAGATAATCTAACACTAACTTTTTTAGCTTCAATAACTAATCTTTCTTGATTTTCTACCTTTAGAATATAATCTGCCCTTCCTTTAAGAATTCGTGACTCTCTTTCAGCATCTTTTCTCATATCCCATCCAAGAGCTTCAAACAATGGGTCAATAAATTCGGATTTAATTTGGTTTTCAGATTTTTTGTCTAATTCTTCTTTGGAATATTCAGAAAATTCTTTTACTAACTTCTTAACCTTCTCTCTTGCTTCCTCTTTCTTCACCATCTCTTCTTCTCCGTCAATATAAAATCTTTATTTTTATTTGGCGCATTTTCAAAAAATCTCTTCCTGAAATCCTCGCTGCATTCTTTTCCCTCTTTTTCTTCCCTTTCAAACTCCTTTCTTTCAATCAATGGTTCAGGAATTTTTTCATTTACCTTCGCCAATCTTCCAGAAAACCGGTCCATAATCTCTTTCGCCTCTTTCCTTATGCTCTCTCTTTCAGATTCGGAAACTTTGTGAAAGAGGAAATCGTTCGTCATTTTAATCTATTCCCCACAATCTTTTTTAATTTATCTATAATTTTTAACAGATTATACCTGTTATTTTCCAAATAAAGGGGATTTACCTGCCTGCATTCATACATGCTCTTGTTTCTTATTATCCTCAAATCCTGAGAGATGGATATTTCCTCTTCGCTAAAATCAGCGTATTTTTTCATGCCGTCTATAATTTCTTTGTGTGCATTTTCCCCAACAAATTTGATTCCTTCCAAAAGCAAAAGCGCGGTGGATAATTCTTTAATGATTTCGTAGTAATTTTCGGCAATAATTGTTGCAAACAGTTTATAGTCCAATTTTAGAAGGGATTTTTCCCTTTCCAATGCCATCTTAAATATTGATTTTGTTTTTTCTATGTCCGGAAAAACTTTATGAATCATTTTAAAATAATTTAAGGTATCCCTTAATAACAATTCCATTAACAAGATTGTTTTTTAGCTCATTTGGTATTTTTTTGGGGTCGTCATGGAACATTAAATGTATCCCCCTGCCTAATTTCTTTTCAAATTCTTTCAAGTCTGTTTTCTTCTCCTTTCCTATTACAAATATGTCAATATCTGAATTTTCAAGTGATTCTCCCTTGGCAAAACTTCCATAAAGTATCAGGGCTTTCGGGGAGATTTTATCCCACAAGAAATCCGCAAGACCGGAATTGTTAATTTCAAAAAATATGCTTATTTTTTTGTACTCCCTGAATTTTTCATTATCCATCTCTGCCTTGTAGAAAGGGATTCCTCTTTTGCTAAATTTTTTTATCAGATTTTCTCTCTCAAACTCTTTCAGATAAGCCATTACGGAAGGAGGGGATATTTTGCTCAGCCTGCCCAGTTCCCTCAGCCTGAATTCTTCCATGGGATTAAACAAAAAAATCTTCAATAGTTTATATCTGTTATATTTTTCTAACATTCGTTATAATTAAATAACATTTGTTTATAAATCTTTCTCTAAGAACTTGCAAAACAGAAAATCTTCTGCTATGAATTGAATAATAATGAAGAATTTATAAGATTATTTGATAAACTTAACGCTAATCTTCCCTTTATTATTTATATTGATTATAGACCCTTTCCCGCTATGCACCGGCCCGGAATTAACTGCCAAAGTTCTTCCTATTTTTTGCATTCCCCTCCCTTCATCAATATGCCCTGCAAGATGCAAAACAGGATGGTATTTGTCTATAATTCTTCTGACTAATTTTGAGCCGTAATGCTTGCCTTTTGCTTTTTTATGCGCATCTTTAGCAGTAATTTTATCGAGTTTGGTATTATAAGGAACATTATGTGAAACAAAAATCACTTTTCTCTCTTTGTTCTCTTTTCTAAACCCTTTGAATAACCTCTCCAAAATTTTTCTGTGTTTTTTATAACCCTTGCTTTTTACATGCCCGGGAAAACTACCTCCTCTCGCTCCAATAAAGACATAGTCTCCAAATTTCAAGTAAGAATAATCAAATCTTTTTATGTTTCCGTATTTTTTTAACTTTTTTACAAGAAAAAAATGCCTGTCTTTTTCAAAATTCCACTCACCTTTTGAAGATTTATAATCAGAGACATCATCATGAACCCAATAATCATGGTTTCCTAAAACAGTAAAAACAGGAACTTTCAACTTGTTAAGTTTCTTAAAAACTTCTTCTCCTTTTCTTAAATCTGTAGTTATCATACTTTGATATTTCTTCTTTCCAATAATCTCCCATAACTTAACATCCTCTTTTCCATAAACATGTTTGAAAAAAAGTTTCTTAATGGAAAATGGGGGATAATCACCGTCAGAAACAACCAAATCTATTTTTTCTTTTTTTATAATATCCAAATATTTTTTAGGGAATCTTCCGTCAAAATCGCCAATTGCTAGTATTTTCATTCTTATAACAACTGACAATATTTTATAAAATTAAGGACTCAGCCTGTCCCTGTCTCTCGGGAATAAAACAGCCTCTCTTATATTGCTTAAACCGCAAATAAGCATTGTCAGCCTTTCAAGTCCTATAGACCATCCCCCGTGGGGCGGCGCCCCGTAGCGAAAACTGTCTATGTAAGATTTGAAACTTCCTGGATTTAAGCCTTTTTTCTTAAGCATTTTTTCCAACAATTCAGGAATGTGAATTCTCTGCCCTCCCGAGCTTATTTCAACGCCTTTGTAAAGGGCGTCAAAACCTTCGCTTGTCTTTGATTTCTCGTCCGCATTTTGAGGCATTATGTAAAAAGGCTTGATTGAAACGGGCCATGAATGCGTGAACACAATATCTCCTTCGTACATCTCGCAGAGTTTTCTTTCTTGTTCGGGTGTGAAATCCTCTCCTTGTTTTCCCCCGACTTTTTTTATTGCCTCCTCATAACTCAAATATTCCGCCTTTGGAACTTTTAATTTAATTCCCAGAAGGTTTAATTCCTCCTTGCATCCCTCCATCACTTTTTTTACAATATGCTTGACAACATCCTCAAGCTCTTTCATTATGACAAACTGATTTGCAAACGCCATTTCAATATCCATCTGCCTTGATTCATTCAAATGCCTCACAGTATTGTGTTTTTCAGCCCGCCAAACGGGAGTGATTGTGAAAACATTCTCAATAGGAGAACACGCAATCATCTGCTTGTATAATTGTGGGCTTTGAGCCAGATACGCTTTTTTTTCAAAATATTTCACTTCAAACAAGTCCGTTCCGCCTTCGCTTGAACTTGAAATTACAGAAGGCAGGAAAACCTCAAGAAACTTTTTTTTGTAGAAAAACTCCCTGAATGAATTTGCAATCTCGCCTTGTATCCTAAAAATTGCCTGGGTTTTTTTTCTATGCAAATCCAAAAACCTGTAATCAAGCCTCTTTGGAAGCTCTGTTTTTGCCTCGTCGCCGGGATTGAACGGAACATCAATTGGCAAGTCTTCGGCGCTGTTCAATATGGTAATCTCTTCTGGGATTATTTCCTTTCCTCCGGGAGCCTGTTTTGAAACAACAATGGAACCTTTGACGAAAATAACGGATTCTCTTGTAAGCTTGCTCATCATGCTGAAGATTTCATCCTTTACCTTTCCTTTAACGGAGGTTATTTGGATTACTCCCGATTTGTCTTTCAAAAGAATGAACCTTATCTTCCCCAATTCCCTTGAATTATGCACCCATCCGGCGACTTCCGCTGTTTTCAGTTTAGATTCAAAAACATCGCCGATTAGAGTCCTATTTTTGTTTAGTTTTTCCAAATCAATTTTTTTCATAAACTTATATAAATGGACAATATTTAAAATTAACTTTGCTTGTTGTATCTTCTTGCCTGATTAAGCCGCTGGGTTAAAAATGAAATAACATCCGCACTTCCGGAATATCTATCTACCAATTTCCTAACTATCAACTCCTTTCCTTCGTCCTTGTATATGGCTTTTTCAAGCAACCCCATAGTGTATCTTATTAAAGCGTTATCATACAAATGCAACGCCGCAGTCAAGAGGGTTCTGATTTGTGTTCTTGGTTCGGCATTTTCGTCAATAAAAAACAAAAATATCCCTTTCTTTCGGTCGTAGTCAACTCTTAAATCCATTGCACCATGGCTTCCAAGACGTATGCCTTCTGCTTTTACATAAACACTTAGGCATTCGGGAAATTCATCTGCCATAAATAATTTCAAGAAATATGCTTTTTAATAATTTCCATGGCATCTTTTCCGGAGATTTTTCCCATGAACTCTTTCATAACAATTCCCATATACGCCTTCTCGGAAAGCCCTGGCTTTTCTTTAATAATTTTAAGGATTTTTTCCTCAATTTCATCATTCTCTCCGGATTCTCTTGCAAGAATATCCTCCAATAAAACACCTTTCATGAGATCATTAAAAATTGGCTTGATTAAATTCGGAGATAATTTTCCCTTTTTTATTTCTTTTAACAAAACCCCCAATTTGTCATTATTTATTTTCTCCTCAACCACACCAAAATCCATTTTCATTTTCGCGGCAATATCTCTTCTCCAAAGAGTTAACATTTTTGCAACAAGCGCCGGATTACGGGGACAAATCTTTGATAACTCCTCAAAATCATCCAAATGCCCATCCAAGATTAATTTTATCAAGTCCTGAGTAATCCCTTTTCTCTTCAAATCCTTTTCAATTTCATGATTCATCTTCGGAAGGGTTTTTTTCACCTCGTTAATCAAATTTCTTGAAATTTTCAGCAAAGGCAAGTCTGTTTCAGGATACATTCTTGCGCTTCCCGGCATGGGCCTTAAAAATTTTGTCTTTCCATTTGGAAGAACTCCCCTAACTTCCTCTGAAAAAGATTTTTTACTTTCAACAAGCTCCTTTTGTCTCCTTACTTCTTCCTCAACGGATTTCTTTATCAGCTCCGGATTCTGAACCCCTTTTATCTCAACTCTCTTCCCGTTCTTTATGGAAACATTGACATCCTGCCTTATTGTTCCTATGCCTCTTTTGACTTTAAGCGAACGCAAAATATTTCCTATGTGCAACGCAGCCTCCTTTGCCTGTTCGGGGGTTTTTATTTCTGGCGCCGTTGCTATTTCAACTAATGAAATTCCCAGCCTGTCGAGCCTGTAAATGGTTTCGTTTTCGCTTTGAGAGACAATTCTTGCGGAATCCTCCTCGAGGCAAACAGAATCTATTCCCACTTTCCCCTCAGAAGTCTCGACAAACCCGTCCCTTGCAATAAGGAGTGTCCTCTGAAATCCGGAAGTATTGCTTCCGTCTATGACGGTTTTTCTCATTATCTGGGTTATTGGAAAAATCTTTGCATTAAGCAGAAGCGAAACCTGAATTGCAATTCTCAATGATTCATTATTTATTTCTCTTGGAGGAGATTCATCCATCTCCACAAGGCAGGTTGTGTCATAGCCCTGGTAAGAATACTCCTTGTCTTTAGAAATTTTATGTTTAGTTTCAATAACTTTTCCACTTACCACTCCTGAAGTAGTAAACTCCATTGCCCCACTAGCATAAAACGCGGCGGTGTCAACCTCGCCTGATTCTCCTGCGACAGCATGAAGCCTTCTCTTAACGACAAAGTCCGGCTCGTCTTTTCTCAAAACGCTGGGGCAGTTGCAGAAAAGCTTCTTCGTATCAAGCTGCTGATGAACCTCCAAACCGCATTTCAATCCGAGTTTTTTGTAATCCAAGTCTGCTTCAGGCATGAACAAAAAAAGAAGAAAGAGTTTATTAAATTAATGAATAACTTTTTATACATTCCAGCTTTTTTATTTATATGAAAATGCCTTCAAGAATAAAGCCCGGAGACTATGTTGAAGTCCATCTGATGAAAATAATTTATGAGGGGGTTTTGCTTGAATCTCCTGAAAACGAAAAAGGAATTTTGATTTTAAAGCTGGATTCAGGGTATAACATAGGGTTTAACAAGAAGGATATTTCCGAGATAAAACTTAAGAAAAGTTTCTCCGAAAAAAAGGATAATATTGAAATAAAGAAGGATTCGAAGAAGCCGAATGTTGCGATGATTATTACGGGAGGGACGATTTCAGCCAGGCTTAATCCAAGGAAAGGAGGGGTTGACTGGCTTGACACTCCCGAGAGCCTGTTCAGGTTTTATCCCGAGATTTTTGAAAAGGTGAACATTTTGAAAATCGAGGTTCCTTTTATGAAGGCAAGCGAGGACATGGATTTCAAGGACTGGAAAAAAATTGCCAAAGTCGCCGAAAAATTCCTTAATGATCCAAACATAAAAGGCGTTATAATAACCCACGGAACTGATTTTTTGCATTATACTGCAAGCGCGCTGAGTTTTTTTCTCGGAAAACTGAACAAGCCCGTTGTTATGACTTACAGCCAAAGGAGCATTGACAGGGCAAGCAGCGACGCGGAACTCAATCTCAGATGCTCTGCTCTTGCGGCAATTAGCGACATTGCGGAAGTCATGGTTGTTGGGCATGGAACAGTAAACGACGATTTTTGCTATGCAATTCCAGGAACGAAAGTCAGGAAGATGCACACTTCAAGAAGGGATGCTTTTAAACCCATAAATGTAAAGCCGTTTGCAAAAATTTTTCCCGGCAGGATTGAAATTATTTCAGATTATAGAAGAAGAAACAGCGGCAGGGTCAAGACTGATTTGAAGTTTGAAGAAAAAGTTGCGCTGGTAAAGATTTATCCCGGGCAAAAGCCGGATATTCTTGATTTTTACCTGAAGAACAAATACAAAGGAGTTGTTCTGGAAATGTCGGGATTGGGGCATCTGCCGACGAAAAGAGCAAGAAATCCCTGGATAAAAAAACTGAAAGATGTCCAAAAAAAAGGTATTATCGTCTGTGCGGCAAGCCAGGCAATTTACGGGAGACTGGACCCTTTAGTATACAGCAACGGAAGGGAACTTCTTGAAACGGGAATTATTTATCTTGAGGACATGCTGAGTGAAACAGCCCTTGTCAAGCTCGGATGGGTTCTTGGACATTCGGAATGGGCAAAATCCAAGGAAAAAGTAAAGGAAAAAATGCTCGAGAATTTTTCGCATGAATTGAACGATAAACTGGATTTGAATGAATTTTGATTGAGTTACTTTTTTCTTGAAGATGTTCCTTTTTCAATCCTGTCCAACTGATTTTTTATTTCCTGAATTTCCTTTTCAGCTTTTTTGTTAACCGCATAATCGTACTGCGCCCTTATTCTGTCTTTTTGTGATTCCCTGTTTTGGGACATGAGGATTATCGGCGCCTGGACTGCAGCGAGACATGAAAGCACAAGGTTCAGAAGGATGAAAGGATAAGGATCCCATGTTTTTCCAAATACTATCCATATAGCATTCACCATTATCCATGCAACCAAAAACAACATGAAGGATATTATGAAAGTCCAGCTTCCCGCCCATTTTGTAAGGTTATCCGCAGCCCTTTGTCCCAAAGTCCGAGGAGCGTGAAAAACAGGGTGCACCATATTTGGAATGTCAGGCTTTGCCGGATTTTTCAGAATCTTTTCTTTTTGAATATTTTCATTTTTTATATTTGTGAAAAAACAATTAAAAAACTTTTTAACAGATTTGATGTTTATTCATAACTTTTTAGGAGTTACAAAATAGAAAGATTTTTAAGATGAAGAAGATATCAAGAATTACGATGGAAAAAAGCCAAACAATACAAAAAATTGATGAAATAGTGTCCAGGGTAAATACACATCCCGAGTGCTCATCCTGTGTTAACAGGGAAGTTTCTCATGCGTTAAGAGAAGAAGCAGAAAGGCATTCGCTGGATATAGAGCTTTTAGGCGAAAGAAAAAGATTAACCAGGAAACAGAGGACTAAGCTTCTTGAAAGGCTTGGTAAAGCTGATGAATTTTTAGGGACGGAAGGAATTAGTAATTTTTCTTTATCCAAGCTGGGTTCTATAACTGAGCCAGATAATAATCCTACAGGAAGTTTTAGAAATACCCAACTTATTTTTGGCGGTTTTTGGCCGCCGGAGGCTAAGAACATTCCATATGAGATGGACAACTTGGTTCATTTTTTAACGGAGACGGATGTTCATCCGGTGTTAAGAGCTTCAAATGCGCATTTGGAATTAGTGAGAATCCATCCTTATAGTGACGGCAATGGAAGATCTGCAAGGCTGCTTCAGAATTTTTGTTTAAGGCAGAGAGAATATCCTGTGGCGGTTATACCTTCCAAAGAAAGGGAAGAGTATATTAGAGTAATGGAAAATGTTTTGAAGGATAGATATAATTTTCGAACAAGAGTAGACAATCAGTCAGAAGCTGAAAGAAAATTCCATGAATTTATCGCCTTAAAAGTTTTTAATTCTGCATTAGTTTTGGAAAGAGAACTTATGTCAAGGAGAATGTACAAAGTTGACTTAAAAGGCGTGCAAGATCCTTCCGTTCTTTACGGTGTTGCCAAGAGAATTAGGGGTGCGGGAAACCTTGGAAGAGGAGTCAGCGTTTCCGTTTTAAGTAATGGAAATAAAAAATCCGGCTCTCTTGAAATTATTGGAAATTTGGGTTCTGAAGATGTTAGAAGAATACTGAATCCCCTCTCGGAGAGGAAAAGATTTGATTACTCGGTAAAAGCAAGATATTGTTAATCAACAATTTAATAAACTCTTTCTTCTTTTTTTCTTAATGGTGAAGATCGGTTTGGAAATTCACGGATACCTGAACACAAAAGAAAAATTATTCTGCAGTTGCAAAGCCATTCACGGAATAAAATTTGCAAAGCCAAACACAAACATCTGCCCCGTATGCACCTCTCAGCCAGGGAGCAAACCGATGCTTCCAAACAAGACTGCAATTGACAAATCCATTCAGATTTCCCTTATACTTAACTGCAAGGTAAATAATAATCTGGTATGGCAAAGAAAGCACTATGACTGGCCGGATTTGCCAAAGGGTTTCCAAAGCACAATATCTGGCCCGTACGCGATTCCGACAGGAACAACTGGAAATTTTCTTGGAATAAAAATCACGGAAGCCCATCTTGAGGAAGACCCTGCAGCCTGGAACCCACTTAATGGAGAGATTGATTACAACAAATCGGGATACCCCCTTATTGAAATAGTCACGGAGCCGGATTTCACTTCAAGCGAGCAGGTTACGGAATGGCTAAAACAATTGACAGCAACCCTGAAGTATGTAAAGGCAATTGACGGCAATCTTGGAATAAAAGTTGATGTCAATGTCTCGCTTCCTGAAAAAAACGGGAAAAGAATTGAAATCAAGAATATCAATTCGGTAAGGAACATCAAAACAGCAATTGAGTATGAAATTGAAAGGCAAAGCAAGCCGGGAGAACTTCCAAAAAAACAGGAAACAAGAATGTTCGATGAACTTTCAGGAAAGACGGTAAAAATGAGGGAAAAAGAACTCTCGGAAGATTACAGGTTTGTCTCGGAACCTGATTTGCCTGTAATAAAAATAAACACAGGGAGAATAAACAAAATAAAATCCTCCACCCCCGAACTGCCGCAGGAAAAAATAAAAAAGCTCATTAAAAAGCACAAGATAGGGAAAAAACAGGCTGAAGTCCTTGGAAAAAATCTTGAGATTGCGGAATTTTTCGAGGAAGTTTCAAAAAAGGCAAATCCTCTTCTTTCCGCCCAGTGGATTACGGGAGACTTGTTAAGGGTTTTAAATTACGGAAAAAAAGAACTTGACGAGGTATCAATCAGCCCTTATCATTTCGCCGAACTCCTGAATCTTGTTGAAGGCAAAAAAATCACCGAGCTTAAAGCAAAGGAAATTTTAAACAGGTTTGTTCCCATATCATTCTCCCCTGCGAAAGAAATAAAAAAACATTCGAAAATCTCCTCGGAAGATGAAATTGAAAAAATCGTGAAAAAAATTATGGATGAAAATCCTCGGGCAGTCAAGGACTACAAATCCGGAAAAAAGGAATCATTGAATTTCCTTATAGGGATGGTAATGAAAAAGTCTGAAAAGCGCGCGGATTATAATACTTCAAAGGAGATTCTTGAAAGACTTTTAGAATGATTTACCTGCCAATAATAGGCGCTTTTTTGGAAGCGGTGGGAGTAACCATTGAGAAAAAAACCCTTAGAAAACAAGGAATAAACTACAAAAATTATACCACCTACAGCTTTCTTGCAATTGTCCTTGTCATGCTTCCCTTCATTTACTTTTTTTGGAATCTTGAGCCGGAAGGATACCTTGTAAGAAACATACTTCTTTTTTCTTTGGTGGTTATCCTTTCAATCATAGCAAACATTTTGATTTTCTACGCACTGAAAAGGGAAAATCTCTCGGAAATTGAGCCCATAAGGCTTATGCAGCCTCTGTTCACGGTTCTTTTGGCTTTTGTTTTCAGTTTTTTCTTTTCGGCATATTCTTCTGAAAAAAACTTTATTATCCTTGGGCTTGCGCTGATTGCAAGCGCATCGCTTGTATTTTCTCATTTTGACAAAAAATATCATCTTGTCTATGACAAGTATATGATTGCCGCACTGGCAGGAAGCTTTCTTTTCGCCTCAGAACTGGTAATATCAAGAGCAATACTCCCCTACTACCATCCGTTCACTTTTTATTTTTTAAGAAGCCTGTCCGTTTTCTTAATTGCCTTCATTATGTTCCGTCCCTCGCTGTCAAGCATACCAAATAAAAACAAATTCCTTATTTTCATTGTGGGGCCCATATGGGTTGTTTACAGGGTTATTTTGTATTATGGGTATTTGAACTTGGGAATAATATTCACGACTATATTGTTCATACTTGCGCCGGTTTTTATTTACACTTTTGCAAGAATTTTCCTAAAAGAAAAAATAACATGGAAACAGGTGGTATCTTCAATCGTGATAGTGGCTTGTGTCATCGCTGCAATAATTACAGAAATGTAATCAATTCAATAGTGGGCTCGGAGGAATTCAAATGAAAGACACAAGTTTCTTTCCAGCTTCCTTTTAGTTTAAACCGATTTGTCGAATCCCTGAATAGGCTCGGAGGGATTCGAACCCCCATAAAACGGGCCGAAACCGTTTATGTTATCCATTACATCACGAGCCTTTCAACTTGACTAACTTTTCCAACCAATTACAGGTTGAGGGGCGAGTCAGAGCCTTTTGAAAGCGGCTAACTTATCAATTAACAACGGCTTTATTTAACAAGTGGTTTCTATTTAAAAGGTTCGCTTTGCTATCAATTAATAAAAAATTAACTAAAAAATAACCGGTTTTGCACTATCATTTTAAAGGAAGGTTAAGCGAAGGAAACCTTGGTGTCCTCGCTAAGCGAACGACGAAGGAGTGAGCCATCTGTCTAAAAGCCAAAAAATCACAATTTTTAAAATTAAAAAATTCACAAGATTAATAAATAATAACTTCCAAAAGCTAATATGGAATTAAAGAGGCATCACAAATGGCTCATCGGGAGCTTCAGCACCGTCGTAATTCTTTTTATGATAAGCTCCGGTGTTTTTATGTATCTTATGTTTATAAGGCAGGAAGTAAATTTCAATCAGCTTGACAACAAAATCTCAGATCTTCAGACAGACACTCAGACAAAAATAAACGAGCTTAGCGACAGCATCATCGAAACAAACGCCTTGATAAGCACAGAAGTCGGCTCATTGACAAAGGAGTTAAGCTCCTTGAAAGCATCAGTGGGAGAGGATTTCTCGGGAATAATAGAAACTGTGGTAAAGTCAGTCGTAACAATAAGGACTGATTCCGCGCAGGGAACAGGATTCATAATTTCTGGCGACGGCTATGTCGTGACAAACGCGCACGTCCTTGCGGACAAAAACGGCTACCTCGCCAAAAACATTTATGCAATAACTTATGACAAGGGAACAAAGAGCGCGGAGTTCATAGGATACGACTCAACTTTTGACATTGCATTGCTTAAAATTTCCGGCAGTTATAACTCGCTGACTCTTGCAGATTCGGACAGTGTCAAAGTGGGGCAAAAAGTTGCGGCAATAGGAAATCCTCTTGGATTGCAATTCTCGGCTACGCAGGGAAGCATCTCCGCAGTTAACAGGCTGGGTGCAAACGGATTAAATGCCTACATCCAGACGGACACCCCGATAAATCCAGGAAACTCCGGAGGTCCTTTAATCAGCACGGCAGGGGAAGTTGTGGGAATAAATAACTTCAAAATAAGTTCCGCGGAGGGGCTCGGCTTCGCCCTTGAATCAAATTACATAAAGCAGGCTGTCAACTCAATCGCGGAAAAATCGCTTAATAAAACTTTAATTTAAAATGTCAAACATAAATCATGAGGGATTAACGGCGAAAAAAGAAAAAAATTTCTCCGAATGGTATTCCCAGATTACAGACAAGGCGGAAATCACAGATTTAAGATATAATGTAAAGGGTTTCGTGGTAATTCGCCCGTGGGGAGCAAGGATAATGGAAAATATGTACGGGCTGTATGAAAAAAATCTTCAGAAGAAAAAACATTCTCCAAGTTTTTTCCCGATTGTAATCCCTGAAAAAAATTTTCACAAGGAAGCCAGTCATGTGAAGGGATTTACTCCGCAGGTTTTCTGGCTTGAAAAGATTAAAGGGGAAGACAGGCTTGCATTAAGGCCGACGAGCGAAACGGCAATGTATCAAATGTATTCCCTATGGATTCGCTCATGGAGAGATTTGCCACTTAAAATTTACCAAAGAGGACAGGTTTTCAGGCATGAAACAAAAGCCACAAGGCCGTTGATAAGGGGAAGGGAGTTTTACTGGATTGAAACCCATGACTGCTTCGCGACAAAGGCCGAAGCTGAAAAACAGGTGCAGGAAGACATAAAGACAACGGAAGAAGTCATGCATCAGCAATTCGGAGTTCCTTTTCTTCCTATGAGAAGGCCTGAATGGGACAAGTTCCCGGGAGCAGTGTACACAATCGGCTCTGATTCGCTTATGCCAGACGGGAAAATTATCCAGCAGCCATCGACGCATTTTCTCGGGCAGAATTTTTCAGAGGCGTTTAATGTGAAGTTCAAGGACAAAAACGGGAAAGAGAACTTTGTATGGCAAACCTGTTACGGTCCGGCAATCTCAAGAATACTTGCATCTGTGATTTCAGTGCACGGAGACGACAAGGGACTTGTGATTCCTTATTGCATCTCTCCGGTTCAGGCGGTTATAGTACCCATCTTCAGCAAAGAAAACAAGAAAAAGATTTTAAGCGAATGCAAAAAAATTCTTCGTAAACTTGAAGAAGAAGGAATAACTTCCGAACTTGATGAAAGCGAGAAGCGCCCTGGCGAGAAATTCAGCGAATGGGAGCTTAAAGGAGTGCCTTTCAGGATTGAAATGGGCGAGAAGGAAATCAAAAGCAAAAAATTTACAATTTCAGCAAGAGATGAAAACAAAAAACAATCGTTGAAAATCAGCGAAGTAAGAAAGATAAATGATTTTGGAAAAAGGTTTGACATAAGATTGAGAGAAAATGCAGACAAGTCTTTCAGAAATAAAGTTGTCAACTGCAAAACAAAAGCAGAAATAAAAAAAGCGATTGAAGAAGGCAAAATTGCAAGAGTAAGCTGGTGCTCAATAGGCAAGGAAGGAATGAAGTGTGCAGAAGCTGTCGAAAAAGAAGTAAACGCAGATATCCGGGGAATTCTGGCAAATAAAAAAGAAACTCCAAAGGGCAAGTGCATTATCTGTAATAAAAAGGCGGAAGAAGTCGTCTACATCGGAAGAAGCTATTGATTATGAAATGTGCCTGCATGGATTTTCAAACCTTACAGATGAGGCTTCAAATCCTGCATAAATTCCCGAAATCTTTTCGCTTCCTGCATCTCTTAACTTGACATAAAATCCCTTTTCAAATTTTTCAGGAAGGAAAAAAGGTATCCAGTTGTCTTTATGCCCTGTTACTGATTTTATTCCAAGACTTTCCCAATGGGTTTTTTCATTAAGAATTTTCTCGGAAGTCACAAAAACTTCAACAGTCTCTTCCATATTATTTGAAGAAGCAGGTTCATGAACCATTATGGAGGGTTTTCGCTCTCTTTCATCAATCCATTCAACATCCCCTTCCGCTCTTTCAAAACAAACAGGAGTTTCCATTCCTAATCTGCGGGAAACAACAACTTCCCCGTAGTGTCCCAAGGATAATGCCCTGTCTAAATCTAATTTAGGACCTCTCAGAACATTGTTAACCTTGTTTTCCCATCCCGTAACTGTTTTCCCTGGCTTGAAATATTCAACATTGTCAGCATAGGCAATTTTGATGTCTGTAACGGAATATGGAAAACTTTCGCCGGCCGGAGAATTTTTCAAAGGAAGAGAAGGTAGAACTCCTGCCAAAGCCAAAGCCAACGCCACTAATTTATTTTTCATTTTGATTTATATTTTCAATTCCCAAATATCAGGATTAGCAACAGGGGGTTTAATAGGTTCTGAGTTTTCGCCGCTTTTCCTTCTGCTTTTCAAAAAACTATTAAAAGTTTCCGCTCTAATCTCATTTCCATTTATTCCATCCCAATTAAAATCAAAAAAAAGATTGCCCTTATAAAAAATTATAAATGGATTGATGTCAATAACTGCAGAAACTCCATTTTCATCCGCAATCTCGGCTTGGCTGAAATCATATATTTCCGTAACAGGTCCTTCTTCAGTTAAAAAATGTTTCGCGTAATATGTTTTCTCCTGATTGTTTCTTGTTAATCTTTGGGAAACTAAAAATTCCCTTCTTATACTCCCCCTATCATTGAGGTAATCTTTTAATTCAAGATACAATGTTTTATCGTGTAATGGCTCTAATTCCCTTCTATCTAAAGAACCTCCGGCCAATGCACTATTCAAGGGGTTTGTTAAAAGAAAAGTTCCAAAAGCCAACGCCACTAATTTATTTTTCATTTTCTTTTCTTGTCAGTAGGTTTACATTTAAATTTATTATTGTGATTAATTGATGTTTTTTAATCCAAGGGAATTGAGCTCGTCTTCCATTCTTATGGTCATTTCCATTAACTTGCTCAACTCCTTCTTCACCGTCTCATGCTCCATATCTTTCTCCATTTTCAAAAATTTGAAACATATCCTTGAAGCCTGAATTAACTAAGAAGCAAACCTTAATTCAATTCAAGCCCAAAAGAACTGAATCAAATTAAAGTGTTTTAGTTGTAGCAATGACTAGGTTAAACTTGCAATGCAATTCATAAGACCTTAGCCAATTGCTCATAGAATAAATATGGAAAGCCATTTTATAAATTTTGTTGTTCTTTGTTCTCAACATAATCCGCAAGCCTTTTCTTGAATTTTCGCAAGTCTTCCTTCATTATCTTCGCCCCAATAGCGTCTTCATGCCCTCCGCTTGTGGAATTCCTGAAATCTCCCGTTATATCAGATATTATTTTTCTCACTCCTAGACCTCGGGCGGAGATATTCACTTTCGCGCCCGTGACAAAGGCCACCACAACATATCTTCCCGGAAAAAGATAATTCAGCTCATTTGCCAAATCACTGCTAATGCTCAAATCACCCCCGTATTGGAAAAACAAAAGCCCTCCGGAAGCCCCTCTTTTTGCCTTTTCCAGAAGCTTTTGGTATTTTTCGTTTATCTGGACGAATCTTTGGTGGACTGTGTAATTTTTCTGGCTCTCGTCAAGAACTTCATAAGGGCCCTTTGCATTAATTAAAAATTTCATCATTCTTACAACATTTGTCGTCCTGTCTTTCAATGCAAAGCTGAAAATATTTGTAAGCTTCCCTATCCTTGACCTGTATCTTATTTCAAAGGCGTCTTCGGAATCAATTGTCAAATCGGGATATTCTTTCCTGAAGGAATGATAAAACTCCGGAAAAAATTTGTCTGCAACGCATCCGACAACCGCAATCCACATGTCCTCTTTTTTCTGCGAGACTTGATAGCACAAATAAGTCGTCGGCCCGCTTTTTTCATTTGTTGAAACCGTGGGATTGTAGTAATTTACAAAATCGGGAATTTTCTTTCCTGCATCGTGATGGTCTATGCAAACTACTGGCATGTTCAATTCCCTTGCCTTTTCAAAAAACCCGTCGGAGACAAGGGGTTTGTCAAGGATGAAGATATAATCCGCATTAAGCTCGTGAACCTTTCGGAAATATTCCTCAGAAAGGTCGGGAAAGGATTTTATCGGAACTCCTTTTCCTTTTTCGCAAAATCTCTGCAAAAGCAGGAAAGAGCACAACCCGTCGGAATCGTTGTCAAAAAAGAATATCGGATTTTGCGCCCTGTCCAGATGTTCCCTTATCTCGCTTATTTGTTCTTTTGTAAGCATCTTATTTTTTTACTGCAAATGTTTTCGCGACAATAAGAGGGAAAAGAATGGTCGCATCGCCGAAAACTTTTATGGCATCGCCTTTTGCCTTGACTTTCCCCCATGAAACCGCCTCATCCGGTCTTGCGTTTGAGTCCGCGCCGTCCCACTCCTCTCCTGTGTTTACATAAACAGAATAATCCGCCCCGTTTCTCATAAGGTTTGCATTGAGTATGTGGTGCTTCATGATTCCGCTTCCAAGGAGGATAATTCCCGTTTTCTTCCTTGTTATTGTATATTCATTAAGCTCATGTATGTCCGAAACAATGTCCATCTTGAAATTTGGATTTTTGTACATAAAAAAGTGAATCATATCCCCCGTCGAGCCGTCGGTAATTCCTGGGCAGTAAACTCTTATGTCATTTTTCCAGCACCAGTACAAAACGCTCTCGGGATTGTTTATTTCCCTTCCCAGAATTTTTATGAACTCCGAAACAGGGAGGATTTTTCCGGATTCCCTCTGCTCTTTGTAAATTCCTTCAAGAACGGGGTTTATGAATTCCTCGTATTTAACATATCTCAAATTTGGAACAAATATGTTTCCCGTCCTGTTTATGCCCTTTTCTCTGAGCAGCTCCCCGGAAGATGAAAACTTCCCGAGCGTAAAGTCTCCAAAGCACTTTACGATATCGTCATCAATTCCTCCTCCTGTTGTGACAAGGACATCTATCATTTTGTTCTCCGCAAGATACCTCACTATGTCCCTTATTCCGGAGGTTATCAGATTAGAAGTCACACCCAAAAAGATTGTTGCTTTCTCGTCAATCATTTTGTTTATTATCTCAATCGCCTTTGAAAGATGGCTTGCCTGAAAACCTGTAGAAGCATAAGAGTCAACTATCTTTTCGTAATTCACGCCCTTGCTAAAGTCATATCCCTTTATCGAAATCCCGGGAACTTCTTTTGAAGGCTTGAGTATGCTTTTTCTCGAGGTTTTTTCCGTTTCTTTCATTAATCAACAAAAATAAGTTTATTTTTAAGGGTTTCTTAAGGACACCTAAGGGCATTCTTTAATAATTGAGGCTTACACTGTTTATTCTATTTGTTTAAGCAATTAACAAAATTTGGCTTTGGAAGATAGTATTATATCAAAATGAGCGAGTTTAGGAGCGAGGCAAATAAAGCTATTAAAACACCTGAAAGATATTGAAATAAATCTATTTTAAAACACAAGAATCTTTTTAAACCAAATCCCCTTGAAATTTTTACAATGAACAAATGGGTTGAGCTTCTGTTTGGGCTGATTTTGGTGGTGGGAACAATAGGGCTTTCATGGATGTCCTCGGCATATTCTTGGGTGTGGTTCGGAAAAGACTTTAATTTTCTCCACCCTGCATGGATTTTTCTCAAGGGAGGATTATTCTGGCTTATGCTTATGATTGGAGCCCTTCTGGTGATTCTCGGCTTGAATGACTTGAGAGATTAAAATCGGTTTGTTTCTGTTTCCCATACTCATCATTAATCAAAGATTGTTTCATGCAAATGCTCGGCACAATTGATGAAGAATTAATGAAAAAACAACTTTTATATTAACAGATTACATCAATAAGCGAACGAATAAAATAAGTAAATCTTTTGCTTAACAAATAAATAACAATTAGAATCTTTCAAATAAAGCAATCAAATTATTTTCAAGCTTCAAAGCCATTAAATTCCCAAATATCTAAAAAATAAAATTCAAAAAAATAAAAATAAAAAGGTTCAGTCAGGCACCAATACCACAACTGCCGCAACTGCACCGCCAACTACATCCAGCCAAAAACCTGGCACCCAGTGGTTAGCTACTGCAACGACACCTGCAACAACAATAACCCACCTTTTCCAATCGTTCATTTTTACCTCCTTATATTTATAATTTACAGAGGGAAAACAGGTATATAAATCTAACTCATCTCAGCGCATAAATCAGGCTTCCTTCAATAATTGCCGCAATAATTAGCAAGGGAATGACAACAATGACAAAAGTCACAAAAGATTTTTCCGTGTAATCCATGAGGGATTTCATCTTTTTCTTTTGAAAAATAAAGCTTCCGATTTTCAATCCCATGCCCAGTGCAATAAATACTGCGGGCAGTTCAAAAATCCCGTGCGGGAAAATTCTCCATAATGAAACAAAACCTTCTATATCCACCGACATGGAGGCGACAAAACCCAGAAGGTATCCGTTAAGCATTGAAAAAAGAAGGGTGGGAATCCATAAAAGTATTCCGAGAAGCATCCCGAAAAAGGAGCTCTGAAGATTGTTCAAAAAAATAAATCTGATAAGCTCAAAATTACCCATCCCTTCCGTTTCCATGAAAATTTTTCTTATAATCTCGAGAATCTTTTCCCCGATTGAAACCGGAACGGGAACAAAAAACCCAATAAGCGCAAACACAAAAAAAATCCCCGTGATGAAATAGATAAATTTCCTGCATTCCGAAATATATTCAAAACTTTTTCTGTATTGCCTTATTAAAAAATTTTCTTTCATTTTAGCTGAATATCCTTGAGATTTGCCTCGTTTTATTTGGGTATTTTTTCCGAAGATAAGTCCCGTAAACCAATCCGGCAAGAAGCCCTCCCAAATGCGCAGTGTTTCCAATGCCTATGTTGGCGACTCCGGAGATAACCCACAGCAAAACCAGTATTCCCGGACCCGCATATTTCATTTTTACGGGAATGGGAATGAAAAAAATGTAAACGGACAGGTTGGGAGTGAGCAAAACCAGCAGTCCGACAAGCCCGAATAAAGCCCCGCTTGCGCCGACGGCATAGGTGTTCATGTCGGAGGCAAAGATTAAGGAAAGCAAAACAAAAAACAAGCCTGCAAATAGTCCGGATATCAAATAGAACCAGAAATATCTTTTTCTTCCTATGATTTTTTCAACCAAGCTGCCTATGAAAAGAAGCGAAATCATGTTTGCAAAAAGGTGAAAAAATCCCCCATGCATGAACATGCTCGTCAAAAATGTCCAGAGATATTTTCCATGAAGAATATTCGACGGCTTAAGGGCAATTAGGTCATACAAAAATTCGGGGTTCTCTTTGTAGAATGTCAAAAATAACAAGAACAAAAAAAACGCAATGACATCAACCAGTATGATTATTCCGTTCAGGCTCAATGCCGAGAAAAAATTTCTTTTTCTTTGGGGGTATATTTGGTAAATAGCCATCTGGTTATTTCCTCTTTTTTGCCTTTCTCAAAGTTTTTTTGACCGGCTTCTTCGCTTTTCTTGGTTTCTGCTTTTTCTTCACAGGGGGTTTTGGCTTTTTCTGCTTTTTCCTTTCCAAAAATTTTTTCTTTCTTTCAATTTTCTTTTTCTTTTCCTCTTTCCTATTTTCCTTCAGCCTTGTCGTTGCTTTCTTTTCCAGTTCTCCCTTGAGTTCCCCTTCTATAAAAGACAGCTCTTCCTCCGATTTCGCAAGGTTCTTCCTGAACTCCTTCAAAAGTTTTGAATTATCCCTTATTTCAAAAACACTTCCACACTCGGGACATGTGAAATTGTTCAGAAGGGAGTTCTCCTCATCCATCTCAATATTGCACCTGTTGCAGATATAAAAAACATTTTTTTCCCTTTGCGAGATTTGGTTTTTTATTTGGGATATTCTCTTGCCCACTATGTCCTTTAGAACTTCAAGCGACTTTAGGGGCTCAATCCTCCAAAAATAAGTATACCATCCCTTTCTTCTGTCCTTTTTTCTGATGTAAGAAACTATTCCATAATCCGAAAGCTTGTAGAGCATGTTCCTCACCTGGTTAACAGTTATATCCATTTTTTTTGCCACGATGAATTCGTTGACGTGTTTTTTGCTGTTCAGCAGGTTTACCATTTCCTCGGCGAGTTTTCCCGCGATGCTGGATACGACATCCTGAAGAAATTTTTTCAGCACCTTGCTGTCTTCCTGCTTTTTCGGATTATTTTCCTTAACCATTGTTTTCATATCTTGTTTTTGTTTTTATTTACGTGTGTCATAAACAAATTATTCAGTCTAATAAATACCTTTCGGTGTCCTCTTCAGGGTATTTCCCTATGGTATAAACAATACGCCGTATAAAAAAGATTTTTAAACTTATATTCTTTTTTATATATATTAAAATATACTATTAAAAAATGGCGTGGTTTGGAAAAAAAGACGGCGAAGAGCATGAGGAAAACCTTGAACTGCCAAGGCTTCCCGAGCTTCCAAGGCTGAATGATTTTGAAGAGAGAAATTCTCTTCCGCAGCTTCCGTCATATCCTCAAACTCACTTTGGAAATGACTTTTCCAAAAATGTCATAAAAGACGCTATCGTGGGGAAAAAAGAAGGTGAAACGGATTTTGCAGATGATTCCTATCCAAGGATGATGCAAAAGCCCAATTCTTTTCATCAGAACAGAAATGTTCCCGAATTCAGGAAAAAGGCGCAAAACATGCCAAAGCAGAATATGACAAAAGAGATTCCAAGGTTTGCTGAAAAGCCAAGGGTAAGGGAAGTTGAGCCAATATATGTGAGATTCGACAAGCTTGAGGAAAGCGCGAAGATATTTGAAGACGCAAAAAGCAAGATTATGGAAATAGAAAGAAACCTCGGCGAAATAAAGAGGATAAAGGAAACGGAAGAAAATGAGCTGGAGAAGTGGGAAAGTGAAATTCAGGAGATAAAAAATCATCTGGAAAAGATAGACAGGGAAGTTTTCTCAAGAGTTTAAATGAAAAACAAAAACCTAATGCATCTTAAGTTTGAGTACCAGGATGCGCTGGAATCAAAAAAAGACATTCTTAATTCCGAAAAAAGCACCATGATGATGGGAAAAATAATGGAAAACTACGCTTCCCTGAGAAAAGCGGAGATTAAAAAAAAGACGGAACTCCAAAAAAAAATAAAAAGCATGCTTAACCTCCTGAAAAAAATAAGAAGAAATCTTCCCGAGGTTGAATCTCCCGTCATTAGCAAAAAACAGCGGGAAGTCAAAACGGAGTTTTCTCCCGAAAAGAAAAAATACAGCGACAGCATGGAATCCCAGCTCAGGGAAATACAGAGAAAGCTGAACGAAATAGGAAGGTAATCCTAGAGTTTATTTTGCACTCGCCTTCGGCTCGCTTACTGGTAAAATCTTGGTATGTTCAGTGTTTCGCGAAGCGTATGCGTAATCGCTATTGATAATGGTGCCTGAGAAGTATAAAACTGCAAGTATAATCACTTAAAAAGTTGATAATATAAAAATTAAAAGTTTTTCCTTGATTAGCCAATGGATTTCTGTGTGTAAATTAATTATTAAACAAAGCCATCATTCTCATAAAACTTTTAAACATCCGAGTTTATTTTAGTATATGATTACCCGCAACGAGTTAATAAAAAAATATCTGGAATTTTTCAAATCCAAAAAGCACAAGGTGGTTCCTTCGGCTTCGCTAATCCCTGAAGGAGACCCAACGACTCTGTTCATATCCGCAGGAATGCAACCCCTTATTCCTTATCTTCTTGGGCAAAAACACCCGCTTGGAAAAAGAATTGCTAATATGCAGAAGTGCATAAGAACTGTCGACATCGACGAAGTGGGGGACACAACGCACCATACTTTTTTTGAAATGCTTGGAAACTGGAGTTTGGGGGATTACTGGAAGAAAGAGGCTATTGAGTGGAGCTTTGAATTCCTCACCAAAGAGCTGAAAATTCCGGCTGAAAGGATTGCGGTAAGTGTTTTCCTCGGCGATGAAAATGCTCAAAAAGACATTGAAGCTGCAAAAGCCTGGCTTTCGCTTGGAATTCCAAAATCCAGGATTGCCTATCTTGGGAAAAAAGAAAATTGGTGGGGCCCTGCCGGCGTTACGGGGCCCTGTGGGCCTGACACGGAAATGTTCTACTGGAAAAATAATTCAAAACCAGCGCCAAAAAAATTCAATTCAAAGGACGATAACTGGGTTGAGATATGGAACGATGTTTTGATGCAATACACAAAAGACAAAACGGGAAATTATGCAGAAGCATTGCAGAAAAACATTGACACGGGAATGGGTGTTGAAAGAACTGTCGCTGTTCTCAACGGGTTGGAGGACAATTATCTTTCCGGGATGTGGAAACCTATAATCGAGAAAATTGAAAAATTGTCTGGAAAATCTTACAAAGGAAACGAAAAAGCAATGAGAATCATCGCCGACCACATAAAAGCCCCGGTTTTCATAATCAGCGACGGCGTTGTTCCCAGCAACACCGAAAGGGGATACGTCTTAAGAAGATTGATAAGAAGAGCCGTAAGATATGGCAAGAACCTGGGCATGCAAAACTTTACAAAAGACGTTGCAGAATCTGTGTTTGAGATTTACGAAAGAGACTACTCAGAATTGAAAAGAAACAAAGAAAAAATTTTAAATGAGCTGGAAAAGGAAGAAACTAGATTTTTGAAAACTCTTGAAAAAGGAATGAAAATTTTTGAAAAAAGAAATGTAAGAATAAAAATGAAAAGACCATTCCGTTTACATCTAAATATTCTTAATCCAAGCAAAAAAAATAAAGATTTGATAAAAGATGAAAATCAAGATATAACAGAAAGTGAGTCTTATGTTTCTGGAAAAGATGCTTTCCTCCTCTATCAATCTTATGGTTTCCCAATAGAGATAACAATTGAACTTGCAAAAGAAAGAGGAATGAATGTTGATACCAAAGAATTTGAAGAAGAACTAAAAAAACATCAGGAACTTTCAAGAACGGCGACAAAGGGAAAATTCCGCGCAGGTTTGGCGGACGGTTCCGAACAGACGACAAAATACCACACTGCGACGCATCTTCTCCACAAGGCGCTTAAAAAAGTTTTGGGAGAGGAAGTGCGGCAAATGGGAAGCAACATCACTCCTGAAAGGTTGAGGTTTGACTTTAATTTTCCGCGGAAACTCACTAGCGAAGAAATAAAAAAAATAGAAAATCTCGTAAATTCGCAGATAAAAAGAAAACTTCCCGTGGATTTTGTTGAAATGCCTTATACTCAAGCGGTAAAGACTGGTGCATTGTCATACTTCAAGGAAAGATATCCCAAAGTCGTGAAAGTTTATTCAGTGGGAGATTTCTCTAAGGAAATCTGCACGGGCCCCCATGTAAAAAATACTTCCGAGATGGGAAAATTCAGGATTACAAAAGAAGAATCTTCAAGCGCGGGCGTGAGAAGAATAAAGGCCGAGCTTTTAGATGAGACAAAATAAACAGCAATAGCGAGTCTAAAGGCGAGTTGTTTTGGGGTGAATTAACTCATAAATTACCGGTTGTTTTAAAAAATAAACAAGATGGGCATACTTTACGATCAGATTTATAGTGTTGATAACCTAAGATTAGCATGGGTAAATGCAAAAAAAGGAAAGGGTAAGAGAAGATATGTTAAAAGATTTCAGAAAAATCTTAATAATAATCTATTAGAAACTCAAAAAGAACTCAAGGAAGAAATATATTACCCACGTAAATTAAAAAAATTTATTTTGCGCGATCCGAAAACCCGTAAAATCTCAAAATCTGCTTTTAAAGATAGAGTGGTTCACCATTCCCTGTGTAATTCGATTGTCCCTATCTTTGAAAAGAGTTTTATTTATGACTCTCATGCAAATCAAATTGGGAAGGGTTCACACAAAGCATTAGAAAGATTCGACAAATTCAAGAGGAAAGTATCAAAGAATAATACACGGATATGTTACATTCTTAAAGCAGACATACAACATTATTTTGAAGAGATTAACCATTATATTTTAATAAGAATATTGAAACGCAAAATAGACGATGAAAGGGTTATCTGGTTAATCCGCCGGATAATAAGAAATCACGAGAGAGAGAGAGAGAGAGAGAGAGAGAGAGAGAGAGTTGCCTTTCGGTTGCCAGGACAAATTATAGTAATAAGTTGACTATAAAAATATTTGTATAAAATTAAAGTTTCTTTCTTAATTGTGCAAATGGTGCTAACAATTCAGGTCTAACTGTTGCTTCCAAACCTTTCATAGCTTTATCAACTGCCTGTAAATCAGCCATTGTATAAGCTTTAATGTTTGAAGCACCCTTGCCCGGCGCACTTAGCGCCTCCGGCGCTATCCCGACAAGACGACCATCGTCATCGCCAAGGTCGTACCCGCCATCGGCATCCGACCTAGCCTCGAGCCTGCTGACACACCATGCCCTCATTTTAGGCTGGTCACCAGCTGAATCTGGGAAAACTCCCATTGCTCTAACATCTTCAAGAGGTGTTCCTTTAGCAAATCTTGCTTGGTATTCACCAAAAATATGATCTGTATAATCGTTCAATAAACCTTGATCTCTTGCCAAAACCTTCCAGACAGGATGAGCCTTAACATCTTCTCTTAACATCCCTTCATTTACTTTTCCAAGATTCCATTTCTTGAATTCTTCTCCTTCAAGTGCATTGTAAACATCTTCAGTCAAAAGTAATGCTCCGCCAACTCTTTGTGTGTCAGGAGTCCTTTGTGTGTCAGGAGTCATTTCTCTTAATGTTTGAGAATCAAGAACAACTTTAACTCTTCCATCAGGATGAGAAGCAACACCGTCACCAGTGTCAAAATAATTATCCATATAAAAATTTCTAACATCAAGTCTTCTCTGCATCAATTGAGTAACATTCATAGGAACTCTGCCGTCGGCTATTAGCCTCGGCATCTGCTCTATATTTCTGCCGTAAAACTCTTCGAATATTTCTCGCTGATTTAATCTTAAACTTATGTTTTTATGTAAAATATCTAGTATTTAAACTTTTCTATTCTGTAGTAACTATATAGAAATAACAATTTCAGTCTAACCCATAACTTTCTTCAGAAATTCCGTATTTTTTCTTGAGTTCGTTGTAAGTTTTTTCATCAACAATGCTTAATTTTCCGTTTTCCTCTATCTTTTCCCTGAGTTTCATCATTGCCTTTGCATCTTTGTAATCTTCCAAACCAGAAGAAAGTGAAATGCCGTCTGAGATTTTCATGATTTCCGGCTTTGATTTTATTTTCACACCGTTGGAGTAAGACAAGGTGCTGTCCGAGATTATGGCGTTTCCTGAGGTTTCAACGAAGCAATATCCCGAATCCTGCCAGCTTTCCGAAAGAGGGCATTTTATACCGACAGACTCATGGTTCTCCTGCAAATTGTAAAATATCACGACATCAAAGCTAAGTTCTTTAAGCAAAAATGCAAGCAGCTCCGATTTCTCTCCGCATATTCCCTCAAGTTCATAAAGGACTTCATAAGGATATCTTGAATACGCCACTGAACTGCTTCCCGTAAGCTTCAGCGTCCCGTCTGAAAAGCCGTAAGGAATGCTTTGCACCATGCTTACCGCAATTTTTGCCTGCTCGTCTTTATCAGAAGTGGTGTTTTGTATTTTCAAAACCAGCGACAGCAAAAATCCCTTCTGGGTTTTTTCATTCACCGCCTTTATCTTGAAATCCGTTCTGGATACATTTTGCCCCGAAACATAATCTATGCTTCTCGGAATTTTAGAAATATATTCTTCCAGGTCCTGATAAACCACAAAATCAATGCTTTTTTTCTCCCCATAAAGAGTATAGTCAAGGGTTATATTTTTTGGATTTGACTGGTAGGCTGAAATGCAGGAGTCGATTTTCCGTGTGAACCCTTCAGGACATCCGCATGCAGACGCTTTCTCCGTCAAAACCCCCTCAGAGCAGTAATAAGGTTTTATCTTTGCGCATTCCCCGAAAGATGTTCCGTCATTGCATTCTCCTAGACTATTTTCAAGAAATTTCGGGGCAAAGTTAAATGCCAAAAGCAAAATCGCAGCAAAAAGAAAGAGGAAAAATATGCCGCTCCAAAACCCCAGAATAACGCCTCTTTTTTTTAAGTCCATTTTGCGTATTATTCAAGATAAATTCCCGGCTTTCCCGGTTTTACTTTTCTTGATTTTTCCTCCGGATCATATTTGTTCTTGTCGCTGACGGAAAATATTTTTGTTTTCAGGCTCGTCCTCTTTTCTATGAGGTTTAAATTTTCATTATATGCCTTTAGCTCGTTAGGCAGCGTGTAAATATACAATTTGCTTGTTTTCTTTCCTTTTGTTTTTATGATATTAACCACATTTAACACATCATCCAAAAGTTTTTCAATCGCCTGTTCAGCCTCCTCAATCTTCGGGTCAATCTTTTTTTCATCGGCTTTTGGCCATTTTTCCGCGCTTATGAAATTTTTATTGCCGAATTTTTCCCAAATCTCTTCCGCAAGGTAAGGGCAAAAAACAGAAAGCATTTTCAAAGCGCCTTCAATGTCTTTTCTTGAAACAAAATCTTCCTCGCACATAAAATCAAGAAGTTTTCTAAGGCGGATTATTGCAAGATTGTAATTAAATCCTTCAATGTCTTTTGTAACGTCTTTTATTGCCTTGTTAACCTTGCTTTCCGTCCTCCTGCCTGATTTCCCTAAATTTACTTTCTCTGGAAAAGTTGCAACCTTCTTCACAAACCTTGACATGCTTTCTATTCCTTCGTCGCTCCACGTAATGTCCTTGTCCGGGGAGGCTATGCTCATTAAAAAAATCCTCAGGGTGTCCGCTCCGAATTTCCCTATAGCCACCGACGGATCAACGCCGTTTCCCCTTGACTTTGACATAACAAAGCCGTCTTTCCCGTGAACCATACCCTGATTGAACAACCTCAAAAAAGGCTCGCCGATTTTCAGCATTTTGATGTCTCTTAGAAACTTTGTGAAAAATCTCGCGTAAATAAGATGCATGCATGCATGTTCCGCCCCGCCTGTATAAAAATCAACAGGCATCCAGTACATTGCCTTTTTGCCGTTGAAAATTTCTTTCTTGTTCATTGAATCAGTAAATCTCAGGTAGTACCAACTGCTGTCAAAAAAAGTGTCCATAGTATCGGTTTCCCTTCTTGCTTTTCCATTGCATTTTGGGCATTTTGTTTCAACAAAATTCCTGCTTGTCAAAAGAGGATTTCCTTTTCCAAATTTTACCTTCTCGGGAAGCTTTACAGGAAGATCTTTTTCCTTTACTGGCTGAATGCCACAATTTTCGCAGTAAATTATTGGGATGGGGGTTCCCCAATATCTTTGCCTTGAAACCAGCCAGTCTCTTAATTTATATTGAGTGACGAATCTGCCGAGGTTTTTTCTTTCAAGAGCCTTTACAATATGAATTATTGCCTCATCTGAAAACAAGCCGTCAAAATCTTTTGAGTTAATCAGTATTCCATAATCAGCATACGCTTCATCAATGACTGCCTTTGTCTCTTCCATCTTAGGCTTTACGACAAATCTTACAGGCAAATCATATTTTTGCGCGAATTCAAAATCCCTCTGGTCATGCGCAGGCACTGCCATCACAACTCCTGAGCCGTATTCTGCAACGACAAAATTCCCAACCCACACCTGTATTTTCTCTCCCGTAAGGGGATGTTTTGCGTAGCTTCCGGTGAAAACGCCCTCCTTGTCAAGTTTGTCAATATCTTCCTGTTTTGTTGATTTTATTTTTTTCAGGAATTTTTGCACTTCTTTCTTTTTGTTTTCTGCCACAATTTCCATGAGTTTAGGATGCCGCGCGGAAACCACAAGAAAAGTAACTCCAAAAAGCGTGTCGGCGCGCGTTGTGAACACGGGAAATTTTTTACCTTTAACCTCAAAATCAATTTCCGCCCCTTCAGATTTTCCAATCCAGTTTCTCTGCATTATTTTTATCCTTTCGGGCCAGTCAAGGCTTTCAATCTTTTCAAGAAGCTCTTCCGCGTATGCCGTTGTCTTCAAAAACCACTGCTCAAGGTATTTTATCTCGACTTCCGTGTCTGCATGGCGCCAGCACTTTCCGTTATGAACCTGCTCGTTCGCGAGGACAGTCCTGCACAAGGGGCAGTAATTAACCGGCGCTTCTTTCCTGTAAGCCAGTCCTTTCTCCAGCATTTTCAAAAAAATCCACTGGTTCCATTTGTAGTAATTCTCATCGTGGCTCCACAATACCCTAGTCCAGTCATAGCTCAATCCGAGCTCTTTTTCCTGCTTTATGAAATTTTTTATTGCGCTGTCTGTAAATTTTCTCGGATGCACTTTTGATTTTATCGCGGCATTTTCCGCAGGCAATCCAAACGAGTCAAATCCGGCAGGATGAAGCACGTTAAATCCATTCATTCTTTTGTATCTTGTATAAACATCGCCTATTGTGTAGTTAAAAGCGTGTCCCATGTGCAATCCTCCGCTTGAGGGATAGGGATACATTTCCAAAACATAAAATTTTTTCCCTTTTCCTTTTTCATTGACACAAAAAATTTTTTTCTTTTCCCACCTTTCCCGCCATTTCGCTTCTATCTTTTTGAAATCATAGGACATAACTGGCTTAAGGAAGGCAGATTTATATTAATTTCGTTCGCATCGATTCAAACAAGCGCGGCAGGTAAAATGCAAATTCATTTCAGAGTCAAAATTTAAATATCATTCTCCCTTAAATAAAGGATGCAAAAAATTGCGGCACATATGCTTGGGGAAGTTGTCTCAAGCAACACGCCCGAGGCGCATCATTTCAGCAAGAAAAATAATTTTGGGGAAATCAAAAACGGAAAGATAATCTATTCCGCCTCGGAAGTTTTGTTTCTTGCGGAAGAGAAAAAAATGGAAGTTCTTTCAAGAAATGGAAAAATCCCCCTCGAAGAGCTTATGAAGAAATTCCGGAGATTTGACAAAAGATTGCAGGTAAAATATCCTGTATTCCGGGACTTGAGAAAAAAAGGATATGTTGTAAAAACGGCGCTGAAATTCGGCGCCGATTTCAGGGTTTACGACAAAGGCAAAAAACCGGGATGGGAACACGCAAAATGGATTGTCTTTGCGGATTACGAGTCAAAAAGGCTCACATGGCATGAGTTCAGCGCCAAGAACCGGGTGGCGCACAGCACGAAAAAAAATCTTCTTCTGGCGATTGTTGACGATGAAGAGGACATAACCTATTATGAAATTAAATGGATAAAACCATAGCTAAAATTTTATAACCTTTGCATTTTTTAGTCAGTTATGCCCGCACAGGACACTTCCAGGATAAAGGAGAAAATAGCTTCTATTATAAGGCAAAGGGGCCCATGCCTTCCAGTGACAATTGCAAAGGATGCGGGCGTCAACAGCCTGTTCGCTTCGGCTTTTCTTTCAGAGCTGCTGGGAGAAAAAAGAATTCGTATGACGGACATGAAAGTGGGAAGTTCCCCCGTTTATTTCATACAAGGACAGGAGCCTCTGCTTGAAAATTTCTCAAAATTTCTAAAAAGCAAGGAAAAAGAGGCATTCGGCATTCTGAAGGAAAGGAAAATTCTAAAGGATTCCGAACAGGAGCCGGCAATAAGGGTTGCATTAAGGGCGATAAAGGATTTTGCAATACCATTCAAAAACGACAATGACGCTTATTGGAAGTATTTCATTGTTTCAAATGAAGAAGTCGGCAAAATGTTCGAGTCTCTTCCCAAAGTTAAAGCAATTGAAGAAAAAGCCAAGAAACCGGAAGCGGAGGAAGAAGTTAAGAAAGAAGCTGTCAAAGAAGTTCAAACAAAAATAATTGAAAAAACTATCGCAAAAAAATCCTTTCAAAAAAAGAAAGTTGTTCTAAAAAAACCGCAGAAAAACGACAGGTTTCTTGAAAAAATAAGGGAATTCCTTTCAAAGTCATCCGTTGAAATAATGGGCATAGAAAGCATCGGAAAAAACGAGGTTGTTTTAAAGACAAGAAAAAACAATTTAGAAATCCTTCTTGTTGCATACAACAAAAGCAGAATAGATGAAAAAGATATTGTAAAAGCCTCAAAAAAAGCCTCCGAGTTTGGCATGAAATATTCAATAGTTTCGCTTGGAAAACTGCCAAAGAAAATTTTGGACCTGCTTGAGTCGCTTAAAAACATGGCAAGCATAGAAAACATCGAATAAAAACCAAAATCCTTAAATAGTAATCTCTAATTACCTAATTATGGGAAAAATAAAGTCAAAACCGATAAGAAGAACCGTGAATATCCTTCTGAAAAAGGATTTTAAATTCAGCGAAGATTTTACAAGGAACAAGAAGCTTCTTGAACACACGCTTTCAAGCAAAAAAGTAAGGAATCAAACAGCGGGGCTTTTAGTTAGAAAAAAGAGACAGGAGAAGGAATCGCAGGAAAAATTACTGGTTTCAGCATAAAATGACGGATGAAAAAGAGGATAATGTGGTTTTGATAGGAACAAAGCCTTTTATGAATTATGTTACAAGCGTGGTGATGCAGTTCACAACAAAAGAAAGAAACGAGGTTGTGGTAAAGGCAAGGGGAAAATCCATAAACCGGGCTGTTGATGTTGTGGAAATTGTGAGGAAGAAATTTCTAAAAGACAAAAACATCGGCTTGAAGGAGATAAAAATCAACAGCGAAGAGCTCGAAAACAGGGAAGGGAAGAAAATCAACGTGTCAACAATCGAAATAACTATGGAAAAAAAATAATCTCCGATTCAGAATTATTTTTTCCTGTTTTTCAGCAATTTTTTGATGTCTTCAACGTCTCTTGAGATTTTTTCTATCGTTTTCTGTAATTTTCTGTCAAAAAAAGCCCTTACAAAAAGAAAAACAATATACAAAATGGTCAAAACCCCAAGAGCCTGAATTATGTAGATTAAGATGCTTATACTTCCGATAAACGCTTCAGGGATGCTTGAAGCCAGGGTTTCCAAAGCCATTTTGCCAAAACTTTTAAACCAATGCCGTTTAATAATTTTGTCTCTGCATCGGCTTTATTTAGAATGTTCTTATTCTTATTGACTTGTTAAACAAGAGGCTCACTGCGTTCGCTTATTGGTAAAATCTTGGTGTATTCAGCGTTTCGCGAAGCGCCGATGCTAAATCCGCAAGGATTTACCTTGATTTCTTGCGTAATCGCTTATTGGTAATAATGTTAGCACAAAACCAGTTATTTTTTAGTTAACTTTTCATCAATTGTGAGCCGAGCATTTGCACGAGGCAATTTTAATTGATAATTAGTGTGGGTGCGAGCAGGGCGAACCAATTTTACATACTGGTTGCTTATTTAACAAATCCATCTACATCCCGCTTTTATTCATTTAAACTGATTTGTTCGCTACTTTTTTAAACATATTTTTTCTATGACTTGAGTCTCTGTAGCTCAGAGTTTAGAGCGCCGCTCTCATGATGTTGTTTGTTGCATGGGAAAGGCGGAGGTCGGGAGTTAAAATCTCCCCAGAGACATAATCCTTGATTAGAACTTTTAGAAAATTTATTTATCCACAGACATCTCATCACGCAAGATAAGTCCCATGCAAGCCATCGTCACTTTTTCTTGGGAATATGTGAAAATGCACGTGCTCTACAAACTGTCCCGCGGCAGAAAAATTGTTATTTATAACGTTAAATCCTTCCGCCTTCACCTCTTTCATAATTTTCAATGCAGTTTTTTTTATGCAGTCTAAAAACTCAGTTCCCAAACTTGAAGGCAAGTCCAGGGTAGTTTTGAAATGTTTTTTGGAAATCACAAGAGCATGCCCTTTTACATCCTGATTAATATCGTAAAAGGAAATAAAATTGCCATTCTCATATACAATATTTTTCTTTTCTCCTTTTACTATCCTGCAAAAAACGCATTCTTTCATAAATTCAATAAAAAATGGAAGTTTAAAAATATGCCTGCAAATTACTTGATTAATTTTCCCGCCTTTTCAAAAAGAATTTCATTTTCAATAAGTTTTTTCAATGTTTCCTTCAAATCGGAAATCTTCACTCTTATTTGTCTTGTGTCATCCCTGTTTCTTATAGTCACATCATCATTTTTAAGGGAATCCCCATCTATGGTTATGCAAAACGGCGTTCCTATCTCGTCATTTCTTGCATATCTTCTTCCCACGCTCCCCGAGGAATCATAGGTAACATTAATCTCTTTTTTCAAATCTTCAAAAACTTTTCTTGCGATTTTTTCAAACTCCGGCTTTTTAACAATGGGGAAAATCGCGGCTTTTACAGGAGAGAGTTTTGCCGGCAGTTTTAGTATGGTCTCGCCTTTTTTGTTTTTGGAATACGCCTTGGTAATCAGGGCAAGAAAAATCCTTTCTATTCCAAAACTCGGCTCAATAACTTTTGGAAGAATTTTTGAGTTTGTTTTCTCGTCAAAAATCTCCAGGCTCTGGCTGCTCGCCTTCTGATGCTGGGTCAAGTCATACTGCCCCCTGTCCGCATTTCCTGCGATTTCCATGCTTCCAAAACCATATTCATAATCTATGTCAAATGTTGCAGATGAGTAATGGCTCAATTCAGACTTCGTGTGCTCCCTTATTTTTATTTCACTCAAGCCTATTGAATTAAACCACATAATCTGCTCCGCAAGCCAGTATGCATGCCACTCACCAATTCTTTTCTCTTTCAGCATTTTTCCAATGGTTGTTTTTTTGGATTTTTCCCCTTTCTCCTGCGCCTCCGCGCTCAGGAATTTCAGCTTTAAGTTTAAATGCTCTTTTGAAAGCAAGTCGCATTCTTTCTCCTCTGGATTGAGAAAAAATTCCAGTTCCCCTATATGAAACTCCCTGCTTCTGAACAAAAAATCCCTCGGAGCAATTTCGTTTCTGAAGCATCTTCCAATCTGCGCAATTCCAAAAGGCAGCTGCATTCTCGAAGTCTGCTGAACAATCTTGAAATTCATGAACATTGCCTGCGCCGTTTCTCCGCGAAGATATGCCTCAACGGGATTTATCGCGCCAACGCTGGTTTTGAACACCAGATTAAATTCCCCAAGATTTTCATAATCCCCTCCACAATTGTCGCATTTTGCCTTTCCAACTTCCGACTTGTCAATCTTCGTCGATTTTTTGCATTTCTTGCACACGACGGCAACATCGGAAAAACTTTCCAAATGCCCTGAAGTTTTCCATGTTTTTGGATGCGCAATGACTGATGCTTCAATTCCTACAATATTCTCCTTTTCTTGGACAAAATATTTCCACCACTCCTTTTTTATGTTGTTCAGCAATTCAACTCCCAAGGGCCCGAAGTCCCAAAATCCTGCAAATCCACCATAAATATCGGAGCTTCTAAAAATAAACCCCTTTGCCTTGCAGAAATTTGCAAGCTCTTCTATGCTTATTTTTTCATCATTGCTTTTTTCCTTGTTCAAAATCTCTTTCATTTTATTTTCAGCCCCTGCTTTTTCTTTTCCAAGATACGCGATTGTTTTTGATTTGACTTTTCCCCCTTCTCTTATCCTCTCAACAAGATAATAATATTCCTTTCCCGAAATTTTTTTCTTGACAATAAATGCCATTTTATTTTACAAACTCAACATTTTCTAGATTTTGGAATTCTTTGTCTCCTGTTAAAAACCTTATTCCGAGTTTTTTTGCCATTATATAACCCACACAATCTGCAACAGAAACCTTTCTGTCTTTCCATTTTATTCTAAATTGCATAGCTTCTTTTATCCATTCGGGATTTATATTTGAAATGTCTCTTGAGTATTTATTCAATATATCATCAGCATTAATCATCTTGTCTCTGAATAAATTATAACACAGTTCGGCAAAAATGAAATTATTGATTATTACCCCTGAATTTAAATAAGGGCTATAACTCTTATTTCCACTAATTATTTCCATAATGGCGTAAGTATCAAATATGTAAAATTCATTCATTGTATAATTCTTTGTCCGTTTCTTTCATTAATCTCTTAATTGACCTGCTAAATTTATGCATTCCAAAAGTTTCTTTTAGGACATTTCCATTCTCTTTCTTTAGCAAGACAGTTATGTCATCGCCTTCCGCGACTTTCTCTTTTTCAATGGACTTTAAAGGAACGACTATTCCGAATGAATTTCCCCATTTTCTTAATTTTGTCTTGATTTCAATCATGTATAAACTGTATAAACATTTTATTTAAATTTTTCTATTAACAAATATAGGCACTACAAGATATTTAAATATTTTCACTTGTTTTTTAATACGTATATAATAAGTATTTTTGTTTTAGTACATACTTTTATAAGTATAAATACATATATGATAAGTAATGAGAAAGACCCCCATAGCAAGAAGCACCATAAAATATCTGGAAGAACAGATTAAAACCGCTGAATCTAAGAAAAAAGAAATTCTAAATTTTCTTAACAGTCTAAAAGAAAAGCATGACTCTGGAAAAATATCCTATTCTGAATATGTTGAAAATATTTATCTCAAGAGAGAAGGGCTTGATTTAAAAGAATGGATTGTTCATCTTGACGTTCACATAAGGAAATGCAGAAAGGAAATTAAAAAAAGAAAGAGAGAGATTACAGGCATCAGGGCAACAAATATCCTTCTTTTTTCTTTTGTGTTGATTTTTATTCTTGGCTCTTCTTTTTACATCCAGCCTAAATTCATTGGTTTTGTTGTACAGGAACAGCCACAGGAATTTTTTGACTTGCTTAACATGGAATTTAATGGTTCGCAAACTTACTTATGGGCTCCGCAAAATTCAGGCAAATTGGAATCAATGAAAATCTCGGGGAGCATCTATGGAGATGGTGAAGTTAAAGTATATCTTGGAGATTTGCTCGTTTTTGACAGTTCATATTTAGAAAAAAGTGAAAACAATCCGGGAATAACAGGAGGGGTGATTACGGGATTTGTAACTCTTGGAGATAATTCTGCCACAAATGAAACAGGAGAGCAAATCAACAACACACTTAATAATTCTGAAGAAATAACGTCTTTAGAGGAAAATAAAACATTCTCAAACGAAACAGCATCAGCCGAAATCAACAATTCATCTTCAGAAGAAATAAATTTTACAGAGGTTCCTGAAAATGAGGGAGTGGGTCTTTCTCAGCAGGAACCTCTGTCTTCTGAGGAAAATGTCTCAAAACAGGCAAGAGAATTCTCAAATATTTGCGAAGAAACATGCGACTTAAGCTCCTTTAATCTAAGCCGTAAAAGCTATGAAATAAAAGTTGAAACAAGCAACGCAAATCTGAAAATTGACAGGATAGTTTACACATTCTCTCAAGCAGAAGAAATTGCAAACATCACGGAAGAAAACCTGACAAGCATGTCTCAGGCAAATATTATTGCAGAAGAAACGGTTCAGCAACAAGCTGTTCTTGGACAGCCCGTAAAATGGACAAAAACAGTAAAGCTTGACAAAGAGGGAATTGTAAAAGTGAAAATTCCGGACGAAGCAAAGAACATAAATGTAAGCAAGGTTGAGAACAATGAAAAAACCTATGCGGGATTAATAACAGGAAATGTTATCAGTGAGGATTCCGGATTCTTTTCGGGGCTAAGTCCAATAACAGGCAATGTGATTAAGGCAACAAAAAAACCAAAAGAGCTTGAACTTGAAATAAGCGAAAACGCCACTGAATACGAAATTGAATATGAAACGCCCGCCCCTTATGCTATAGAAACAGAAAAGCCAAAGGGCAAAGAGGTAAAAATCATAGGTTCCAAGAACATTCATTATGAAAATGTTCTTGCCTTTACAAATCTCTCGGAAAACTTGCAAATAAAAAATCCTTCGTCTGTAAAAATTAAATGGGTTGAAAATAACACTTTCATAATCCCCGAAACAATTGTAGACAAAGACAGCAACGGAATTTATGATTATGTAGAATGGCTTGCCCCTTCTTTGTCAAACCAGACTTTTGAAATAATTGTAATAACAAAAGCAGAGCATCTTGATTCAAACAGGGAATTCATCAGCGATATTTATGATTATGTAAATGAAACAGACAATGTAACTTATACAATTCCTGAAAATGAATATGCAAGAGCTTATTTTATAACAAATTTGACAAGTGAGAATGTAATTGATGTTATTGTTTACAACAGCAACGGAGCAACAATAGAAGTTTATGAAAAAGATTCAAATGTAATGGTTGGAAAAATTGATATAACTGAAGACGGATTTTATGCAACAAAATTAAATCATACAGGAAGCCAAGATATTTTTGATTTAAAATCAATCAACGGAAATGTTGAATATGATTACATTCACGACGCATGGACTCTTGTTGCTTGTAATTTAGTGGCGCCTACAGTAGACCCAAATATAGATACCGGAAATCAATTTACTTTAAGTTGTGCAACACGAACAGATGGTTCTCAATCAGGGTATACTAGCACTGTTGTAACTGCCCGATATTGCACTTCAGGGCCTGGATGCACTCCTGATACGACTATTCCTTCTTCAAACGGGTTGTCAACAGCAACGGCAAATCCTCAAACTTGCTCAGGAAGCCAATGTAAAAATGTATTAACACAATTTGACTTCACAATAAATGCAAACACTGCAGGAAGTTATACTGTTGACTGCAGGTGTGTAGGAAACGGCAATTTGAACACTGCAGACCAGGATGTTACTGTAAATGCAGTATCAGACAATCCTCCGACATTTTCGGATTTAAGCGTGAATGACTCAACCCCAATTCCCGGAACAGCAACAGTGTTGCATAATGTTTTATGGACAGACGATACTGCAATGAGTTATGCAACGCTTGAAATAAATTCAACAGGCGTGAATTGTGACACAACTGCAAATATAAGTTCAACAACTTTATCAGGAAGTCCCGCATGGGCAAATTTATCATGGCTTGTTCCAAACGTCTGTGAAGGAAAAACCATTGGCTGGAAGCAGTATGCAAATGATTCTGCAAATCAATTTAATGTCACAGATTTACAGACTTACACAGCAGGTAATATAAACCCCACTGCAACTTTTGGAGAAAATCCCGTGGATGATTACAATTCTTCTTCTGGAACAATAACTTTTGACTTGAAAGTTTCAGACAATTTGGATGTAAACTATCTTGCGCTTTATGGAAACTGGACAGGATTGTGGGTTGCAAACCAGACAAATTCCTCTCCGGTAAATGATGCCTTTTGGAGCGCAACGATTCAAAATATTCCGGAGGGAAAATGGATATGGACTGCATGGGGAAATGATACTGCAGGAAATTCTGCATTCACAACAGCAAATAGAACATTTATTGTAGACTTGACAAATCCCAGTTCAACAATAGATTCTCCTGCAAACAACACAGCAATAAGAGATAACACCCCGAATATACAATTCACATTAACAGATAATCTTGCTCCTTCCCTGACATATAATATTTATGTCAATGACTTGATGAACAAGACAGGAAGCGCCTCTGAAAGCGCGCAGACAAATGTGACTCTTAACGAGCCCTTGCCAGATGGGCAATCTCTTGTTATTGTAGAAGCGGTTGACAGTTCAGAGAGAAGAACAAACTCTTCAGCGCTTTACTTAACAATAGACACAACTCCACCTTATTTCACAACTCTTGTCAATCAAAGCTCTTTTGATAACGAAAGCCTAAACTATGACATCAACGCTGCAGATGACGGTGCAGGGATGGACAGCTTTGCAATAGATGACACAACCAACTTTTCGATAAATCCTTCAACAGGAGTTATCACAAACATCACAACACTCATACAATATTATTACATAGTTAATGTAAGTATAAATGATACTATTGGAAATTTAGACTGGAGTTTGTGGAGTTTAAACGTGACTTCATCCGTTGTTCCCAATTCAGCGCCGACAGTTCCCATAGTGGACGCAATTGACCCAACAGATCCTGTAATAAGCTCTACGGCTTCAATAACATTTTACTTCAATGTTACAGACACGGACGGTTATGCAAACATAAATACATCGAGTGCAAATGCTTCCTTTTCAAGAACGGGAGAAGCAACAAGGTATAACAGTT